>VFQS010000078.1_pt1 | contig 134841 bp, 108 predicted proteins | sample 3512361 | NCBI WGS metagenome assembly VFQS01 (sample SAMN10412375, study PRJNA504923) | tailings metagenome | isolation source: Relicate 1 Philex TSF3 active mining | place: Philippines | reverse complement strand
CCCAGTGCATTTCCCACCCAGTCTTGGAACAACAGCAACTACTTCCGAGACATAGTATTTACAGCCGCCGCCCCAGTCAACAACACAGTAGGGACAGTAGGAGTAACAGGAACCGCAAGCCAAAACCAAACCCTAAGCGCAGCAGTATCTGATGCCAATGGACTAAGCGGAGTCACAATCAACTACCAATGGCAACAGAGTACAAACGGAACAACATGGACAAACGTAAGTGGAGCCACTAATGCAACCCTGACCTTAGGGCAAGCACAAGTAGGTAATCAAGTTCGAGTAAATGCCACATACACAGATGCACTAGGCTCCAGTGAAAACATTGTCAGCACTCCAACAACAGTAGTTGGCAACGTCAATGACTTAGGAGCAGTAGCGATCGGAGGTTCCACAGTTGTTGGCCAAGTACTCACAGCAGGAGTCACCGATCTAGACGGACTAAATGGAGTCACGATCAACTATCAATGGCAACAAAGCTCCGATGGCACAAATTGGACTAATGTAAGCGGAGCAACCACATCTACGCTGACTCTAGATAGTAGCTATGTAGGCAAACAACTTCGAGTTAGCAGCACATACACCGACGCATTAGGAACAGCAGAAAACATTACCAGCAACCCCACAACAGCGATTACTGCTGTTGCTGCTACCCAGTCACTCTTCAGCACACAAATTCCTGTAACACTCAACGCCACAGATGGAGTAGGCAGCGCAGGCGACTATGAATTAGGGATGGAATTCCAGAGTGCAAAGGCAGGCACAATCAGCGCTATACGCTACTATAAAGCAGCGAGTGAAACAGGTACACATATTGGTAGAATCTGGTCAAGCAATGGGACACTGCTAGCAAGCGTGACATTCACGAACGAAACCGCATCAGGATGGCAGCAACAAAGCTTAGCAACACCTTTAGCGATCGCCGCAAACACCAAGTATGTAGTATCAGTTAACGTCAATCAGTACTATGTTGCAACAGCAAATGGATTAGCATCCACTTTGACCAACGGAGACATCTCCGCTATAGCAGATGGAAGCAATGGTGTATTCAATGAAACCCCCAGTGCATTTCCCACCCAGTCTTGGAACAACAGCAACTACTTCCGAGACATAGTATTTACAGCCGCCGCCCCAGTCAACAACACAGTAGGGACAGTAGGAGTAACAGGAACCGCAAGCCAAAACCAAACCCTAAGCGCAGCAGTATCTGATGCCAATGGACTAAGCGGAGTCACAATCAACTACCAATGGCAACAGAGTACAAACGGAACAACATGGACAAACGTAAGTGGAGCCACTAATGCAACCCTGACCTTAGGGCAAGCACAAGTAGGTAATCAAGTTCGAGTAAATGCCACATACACAGATGCACTAGGCTCCAGTGAAAACATTGTCAGCACTCCAACAACAGTAGTTGGCAACGTCAATGACTTAGGAGCAGTAGCGATCGGAGGTTCCACAGTTGTTGGCCAAGTACTCACAGCAGGAGTCACCGATCTAGACGGACTAAATGGAGTCACGATCAACTATCAATGGCAACAAAGCTCCGATGGCACAAATTGGACTAATGTAAGCGGAGCAACCACATCTACGCTGACTCTAGATAGTAGCTATGTAGGCAAACAACTTCGAGTTAGCAGCACATACACCGACGCATTAGGAACAGCAGAAAACATTACCAGCAACCCCACAACAGCGATTACTGCTGTTGCTGCTACCCAGTCACTCTTCAGCACACAAATTCCTGTAACACTCAACGCCACAGATGGAGTAGGCAGCGCAGGCGACTATGAATTAGGGATGGAATTCCAGAGTGCAAAGGCAGGCACAATCAGCGCTATACGCTACTATAAAGCAGCGAGTGAAACAGGTACACATATTGGTAGAATCTGGTCAAGCAATGGGACACTGCTAGCAAGCGTGACATTCACGAACGAAACCGCATCAGGATGGCAGCAACAAAGCTTAGCAACACCTTTAGCGATCGCCGCAAACACCAAGTATGTAGTATCAGTTAACGTCAATCAGTACTATGTTGCAACAGCAAATGGATTAGCATCCACTTTGACCAACGGAGACATCTCCGCTATAGCAGATGGAAGCAATGGTGTATTCAATGAAACCCCCAGTGCATTTCCCACCCAGTCTTGGAACAACAGCAACTACTTCCGAGACATCGTATTTGCTCCTGTCAACTCAAATCCTAACAATAATCCAGGAACTGTAGTCATCAATGGATTAGTTTCCGAAGATCAAACGCTGAGCGCAACTGTTGCTGATAGCGATGGGCTTGGAACAGTAAAATATCAGTGGCAGCAACTGAATGGCAGCAATTGGGAGGATATCTTGGGTGCCAAAAATGCCACATTTACCCTAAGTGATGGACAGGTGGGTAAACAAGTCAGAGTGAAGGCAACTTATATTGACGCATTAAATACCAACGAGACAGTCATTAGCAATGCAACCTCACCTGTAGCCAATGTTAATGATCTTGGGTTCTCCATTCTTAGAGGTAGCGCTACAGTTGGGCATCAACTAACTGCAGGTGTGTTTGATGATGATGGACTAAATGGTGCAATTATCAGCTATCAGTGGCAAAAGTTTTTAAATAACACTTGGACAGACATTGCTAATGCAACAAGTAAAATAATAGCTCTTGACAATTCACTACTAAATAGCCAGATCCGTTCAAAAGCAATCTATAACGATAATTGGAATACATTAGAAACTGTCTTTAGCTCTGCAGTAAATATTGCTGCCTTAAACCCAATTGTTGTGGAAAATCAAAACGTAGGGACAACCAATTGGAAAATTACTAACCAATCATTTAACAATGAGATTGAAGGTTTTGCATCAGCTACCAGTATTAATAAAGGTGAATCCCTTAACTTTAAGGTTTCTGTAGCACAGGCAGGTCAATACAAAATTGATTTTTATCGTTTGGGTGACTATGCAGGTACTGGCGGTAGATTGATGTCTAGTAGTGGTTTGTTGAATGGTGTTACCCAATCTGGTCCTACCATCAATCCCCTAACGAAATTAGTGGAGTACAATTGGAATACATCCTACACATTGCAAGTACCAAACACTTGGACTAGTGGACTATATATTGCAAAACTTACAGACATCACCACAGGTAAAGAGAATCAAGTATGGTTCTCTGTAAGGGATGATCAACGCCCCACTGATATAGGATTCCAAGCCAGCTTTACTACCTATGAGTCATATAACAATCAAGGTGGCTATAGTTTGTATAACTTCAACAGTAATGGTGGACAGCGAGCTTATGCTGTTTCCTTTGATCGTCCATTTAATCATGGTGGAGTTGAATCCTTCAATAACATGTTGAGCTGGGAGTACAACATGGTGAAATGGGTAGAATCTCAAGGCTATGATGTTTCTTACTACACAAATCTTGATGTCCATGCCAATCCTTTGAAGTTATATAACCAGAATGTATTTCTATCCGCTGGTCATGATGAATACTGGTCTATGGAAATGTTTGATAGTGTTGTTAAGGCTCGTGACAACGGTATAAATCTTGCCTTTTTCTCTGCAAATACAGCTTATTGGCGAGTAAGATTTGAGCCATCTAGTACTGGGGAAGCAAATCGCGTTATGGTTTCCTATAAGTTAGATTGGGGGTTAGACCCAGTTGCGCAAGCTGATATTTCTCAAGCAACAACTTTATTCCGTAGTGTAGAACTCAATAAACCAGAAAACTCTTTGATGGGTGTTATGTATGTAGGAGATTATGGTTCATCAGGCAATGCCCTCTATAAAGGTGCCGACTTCGTGGTCACAAATGCATCTGATCCCTACTACGCACATACAGGACTCCAGAATGGTGATGTCCTTAGAGGTCTAGTAGGTTATGAGTGGGACGCAGTTGTAAACAATGGATTCACTCCAGATGGCATAGTTATTCTATCTTCATCTTTTGCTCAGCAGACGGGTGGTCTTCCCCCTCTTCCTGCTGGAACCAATCCTAATATCTCTAATGCTGTTCGATACACGGCTGCAAGCGGAGCTAAAGTCTTCTCCGCTGGTTCCATTCAATGGATGTGGGGATTGGATAGTGATGGAGTAACTAATCCTCGCGTTGACATCCGTGCTCAACAAATTGCCACTAACATTTTTGCTGATATGGGAGCTAAACCTCAAACTCCTAGTGCTGGCATCATTGTTTAAGTAACTTAGCATAGCTATAAAACAAACTTAAAATGCTGTGTTACCTGCTTAATGGGCAGCATAGCATTTTAGGATTTAAGCTTACTTATACCTAACTAACGTCAGTTCGGGCAAAGCTGGCAAATTTTAAAAGACCAAAAGTAAAACCCTTGCTACGCAAGGGTTTTACTTTTGGTCTTTGAGAGAGGGTTTGCGTCGCAAACCCTCTCTCAAAGACCATTTCAAATTACCCCGAACTCACATTAACTACTTAACAGCAAGGCACTATAGCAGTTCTGAAGCACAGGATTGTTTCGCTGCCCTTGGCGGCGAGACAATCCTGTGTAACTCGCTTGATTGAAAAGTACTATAAACGCAAAAAATGGTAAGAATCGCTAAGTGCTTCTTACCATTTTTTGCTATTTGATGTTGCGTGTGGATCAAGACTCAAATGCCTATTATGATGCATTGCATTCAAGAAATAAATCTTAACTGTAAAGTAATAAAAGGCTTTGGAAGCCAAAGCCTTTTACTGCCTTAGGGACTTGCTATTAATTAAAGTACCTGTGACTTCGGCTCCGCTCAGCCAACCTTAGCTGAGCGGAGCCGAAGCTAGATAACTTTGCTAGGACATTTTTTATCCGCAAGAGCCTTATATTTTTCTTGTATTAAAAAACCTGAATAATCGGGAAAAACAATATGAGCTGGTATAATTCTAAATATTTTGCATAAGTATGCTTACAAATCAGGTAAAAATATAAAGCAAACCTAATTTGTCCAAGTTTACAGAAATTTATTAAGCATAAAGAGAGAAAAGAGAGAGTTATGGAACAAGCTACCAAAGATGCTATAAACCTTTGGCAAGAAGAAAGTCGTCAAAAGATTCCTCAAAATTTTGATGTGTTTCATAACCTTGTAAACAAAGCCGAAGCTTATGCAAAAACAGGTAAGTATGCTATGGCTGCAGCTTATTGTGAAATGGCATCTAGTTATGCTAGTGGCAAAACTTGTGGCGTTTTAGTAAGTTCAGAGCTTGAGAAAGTTCTTTTGAGTATTGGGCTTAAAGCTATTCGTGGGCATAGTAACTTCACAAAAAGTAAATCTGCACATCAATCTTCACAACCAAAAATTTTGCATGTTGCAACAACGATGGCATCAATTGGAGGTCATTCAAGGATGCTTTGGCGGTGGATTAAGCAAGATCAGACACATAGTCATTCCCTAGCTTTGACAAGACAATTCCCAAAGCCAATTCCTAAAGCGTTAGAGGATGCCGTCAAAGATAGTAATGGTAATATCTATCAGCTTAACTGTAGATATGGTAGTCTTCTTGAGTGGGCTAAGCAACTGCGAAAACTTGCTTCTAATGCTGATTTAGTTATATTACATGTTCATAACTTTGATGTTATCCCCATGTTAGCCTTTGCGGCTAAAGAAGATCTTCCTCCAATATGTCTTTTAGATCATGCAGATCATCTTTTCTGGTTAGGTGCAGGAATTAGCGATTTAGTAATTAGCCTTCGTGAGTCTGGAATGGCTTTGGCGAAGTCACGAAGAATGATTGATGCGGAGCGTATTGTTTTATTACCAATCATTTTGGATCCAATTCAAAGGAATATCTCTAGAGAGATGGCAAAACAAGAACTGGGGTTGCCACAAGATTGTATTCTTTTACTTTCGATAGCTAGAGGTATTAAATACAATACTATTGACGGAATAAGCTTTGCTGATGCTCATGTATCCTTACTACAAAAGTATCGGCAAGCTATATTAATTGTTGTGGGTCCTGGCGATCGCCCTGAATGGAAGTCAGCTATTGATCAGACTGAAGGTAGAATTAAAGTCTTTAGTGAAACAGAGCATACATCGCTATTTTACCAAGCTGCCGATATTTATGTCGATTCATTTCCTTTTGTTTCAAATACTTCGCTATTGGAAGCTGGTAGTTATAGCTCTCCACTTGTAAGTCGTTACCCTTATCCTTCAGAATCTAGCGCAGTATTAGGTGCTGATATGCCAGGATTAACAGGTAATTTAATTCGCGTAAAGAGTCTTGAAGAATATACAAACATTTTGTCTAGATTAATTGAAGACAAAGATTTTAGGCAAAATTTAGGAGAATCTACTCGACGCAAAATAGAAGATACACATTGGGGAAAAGCATGGGAAGCTAGTTTACAGAAAGTTTATTCTCACGCCTATAACATATCCAAAATTCCTAATCCTATGTATGCGTCCGATCAAATGTTTGTCGGAGAGCCAGATTCTCTTTTACAACATGTACATGATATAGATATTAGTCGTGATGATCTAATTAGGTGGCATCTTCCCTTAATGCCTTTTTCTGAGAGGCTGTATTACTGGGATTTTCTACGTAAAAAATATGGATTTCGCAATACCCCTGTAAATCTGTTAATGTCTGAATGGTTTCGTTCATACTATTATGCTGGACAGAAATTATTAAAATCATTTTTACTTAAAATCTAGTAAAGAATTTAGATGATACATAGTGAGTCATCATTGATGTATTTAAATTAATCGATTTCTAAATTTATTTTTTATTGACAAATAGTTTTATTTTAATCAACATGAAGGTTTCAAATGATATGGTTGATTTAGAGGCTTATACAGAGCTAGATCCTATAGTGTTGGTTTGTGCATCTGATAATAAATATGCTATGCCAATGGCTGTTATGGTTAGATCTGTGATAGATAACTTAAACAATGAATCTAGTAGAGTTATTCTATTTGTACTTGATGGAGGTATATCAAACAAAAATAAACAAAAAATCGCAAAATCATTAAATGCTGCAAAATGCGAAATTATATATTTGGCAAAACCAGATTTTTTGATTAAAGATATTGAATCTGCACATCAGTACTGCGTAGATAAAGGCATTGAGTCAAAAACGCATCTTTCAATAGCAGCATATTATAGATTGCTGATTGCAGAACTTTTACCAAAAAACTTTTCAAAAGTAATTTATCTTGACTGTGACTTAGTAGTTAAAGGAGATTTAGAAAACCTTTGGCGGATGGATATTGCTGATAATTATGTATTGGCTGTACCAGATATGTGGATAAACTCAGTATCAGCACATAATGGCTTATTAAACTATCGAGAGTTAGGTATTAAATCAGAAGCTAAATATTTCAATTCAGGCGTGCTTGTCATAAATATGGAACGTTGGAGAGACGACAAGATATTCTCACAAGCGATAGATTACTTCAAGAAGAATAAGTCTTATGTCCGCTTTCATGATCAAGACATTTTAAATGCATTATTGGCAGGGAAATGGAGTGAAGTTGACCCTCGCTGGAATGTTACTCCTGGTATTTATGAGTATGCTTGTTGGGAAGAAAGTCCTTTCACTGAGGATGTTTATACTCAACTGATTAATGAGCCTTATATCATTCACTTTGCAGCAGGCGATAAGCCTTGGAATTCTCAAAAAACATTAATGAAGGAACACTTTTTTCATTATGTGGATATGACAGAGTGGTCTGGTTGGCGATTCAATTTTTGGGAACAGCTCAAGCTTAAAATATCGTACAAGTTTAAGAAATTAAAATCTAAATTAACAATAAATTAAAGAACTTTTTACTATGCCTCCAATTTATTTTTATTTTCCGAAAAATAAATTAGCTGTTACAACTCTACCTCAAAATGCTGACTCATTCTGGCGGTGGATGTCTGATTGTCATTCGATCTCACCGATGCAGAGTGGTGGATGTTTTTGGACATTGCAAACATACCTTTATTTAAATGATTATGGATTTGATTGTAAGCTAGTAGACGAAATGCCTGATGAAGGTATTATAGTTTCTCATCGAGATTATCTTGATGATTCATTTCGTCCGAGTGCAAAATCTCTGTTGGTTTGTCTGCGAGCAGATGTTGATCGGCATCCATTTGCTCAGCTACATGTGGTACAAAATCCTCATCAATCGTTACCTAGGAGAAATACCAATCTTTGGGAAAGTCATTTTATTCCACATTGGCCGCAGCCTTCCATTATTCCGCGTGATCCTAACCGTGGAGATAGATTTGAGAATGTTACTTTCCTTGGTAATGAAATCAATTTAGTCCCAGAGTTTCGATCGCAGTCATGGCATGACCAACTTAAAGATTTGGGGCTAAAGTTTCAGAAAAAGCTCAATCATGATGAATGGAATGATTACAGTGACATTGATGTGATTCTTGCCATACGCAGTTTTGGTCGCCAAAATGAATGGAATGGCAAACCCGCATCAAAACTTTATAGTGCATGGCATGCAGGTGTCCCAGTAATTTTAGGTCACGAATCTGCATTTCGAGCAGAGAGAAAAAGTAATCTCGATTATTTTGAGGCAACGTCATTGGAAGAAGTTATGTTATCTCTCTCTCAACTCCAAAACAACGCCGATCTTCGGCTTGCAATGATTGAAAATGGTTTCTTACGAGCTCAGGAAACAAGCTCTGACAATATGGTATTGAAGTGGAAAGGATTTCTAACTGATATAGCAGTACCTGCATATGAGAATTGGTGCTCTATGCCGCAGATACAACAGCAAATGTTTTTTAACGCTCGGAATTTGTTTATAACATTGCGTCCAACAGCTTATCTGCTAAGAGATAAGTTGTCCAAGCTTGTTAGGAGAAATTAACACAACTGACTTGCAATAGCACTATGGGCAGTTTGGTCTAGTCTCTTTCATGTGCTAACTCGTTAACATTAGAAACTCTTGTCTTATTTTCCTCCATCCTTTCCTTTTTAGGACTACCAGATTTATATAATTGATTCCAACATTTCCTGTCTAATTTGCAATAAATCTGCAAATTGTTTAATGGATTTCTGCAATGGTGTTTGCATATACTCCAATTCCCTAAATTCTTTTTTGTTCTCAGATTCCAAACTATGCTCCTGTAACTTTTGACTAACCGCAAGTGCTTGATCTTTAGCAGCAGAAATCATTGATGGAGCTATATATTTCGCTGCATCACGAATAAATTCACTGATATTCCAATAATTACTTATTAGTAGAGAAGTTGTGATAAATCGCTCCAGAGTGCTGATAATTACTTCAAGAATGATCGCACTTACTTCTTCATTCCAGATTGTTTTATTCCTCAAGAGAAGCGACTTACAAAGATTGCTAAAAGCCAAATTGGGATTTTTGAGTAAATGGATTGCTGCGTTTTGTTGTTGGGAATCTAAAATGAGACTAGCGGCTAGAGGCTGACCAGCAATACGATTAACCTCCTCCTCTTGGCTAAACTCAATCAAGGCTTGCAACCAAACTAAATTTCCTGTTTTCTGAGCCGATGCAATCCATCCTTGTAGGACTACGCGATCGCTTTGGGAATGATTAGCTGTTTTCACTAAATCCTCAATAGACATCGCCAAGTGTTGATTCCAGAAAGATAACGGCGTTGATGTCAGCATCTTCAATAGCCAAGAAGTGCGATCGCCTACTTGACTATCATTACTTTTTGCCTCAATTCCATCCCTCAGCATCTCAGGTGTATGTGCTTCAGGCAAATCAACCGTAAAATATGGCTGATTTCCACCATGCTGTAATTTGATGAGATCTTGAACTCTGGTCATCGCTCTTTGGCAAAATCTTGACTCTGGCAAACGGGTCAGCAAATCAACGGTAGCGCGCCGCACTTCCTTACTGCGATCGTCGAGTAAGGCTTCTAAAAAAGGCTCATCCGCTATGCTTAAGCCAGTTCCCAGAACTTCTAAAAAAGCAGTGCGATCGCTAGCACTTTCCTGCTTCCATGTTGACTCTAGAAATTGCCTTGCTAGGTCTGGTTCTTGACGACGTAATTTCGCTAGCCACATTAATCGTGCCGCCTTGCTACCCGTCTCCCATACTGCTTCATCCTCACTCGCCACATAGTTCCATTCAGGATTTTGCGCCGCCAACCATTGCCCCCGTTTACCCAATACATGAGCGATCGCTTCGCGCAGATCCGCTTGCCTCTTACCGAAGTCCAATAAGCTCGACAAGCTAGTTTCATGAACTCTTTGACCAAGATCCGCTAGGCGATCGAGCAGTTCGGGCAGTAATTGCTGATGTTCACCATTAAGCATCAAGGATAGATAGTAACCAGTGCGATCGCTACAACAGGGCAAATCCCCCAATTCGCAAGGTTCAGGAATTACTAATTGGTGATTGGTGATGGGTAATTGTCCTGCTTGTTGATACATCGTAGCGATCGCCACAGTACTCAACAAAGCTGCTTCTTGTTTACTAGAGTCAATATTTGCGAGAAGCTTGCCAAGATTTCCACCTGTTGTGATCGGTTTAAATGATTGCCTTTGAGTACCGATGAGTGCGGTAGTGGTGATAGTTTGTAAAATTGATGACTCACTCATATGGTCACTATCCTGTAACTGAATAATGATAAAGAACTAATTTTTTTGACTTGGCTTAACTAAGTCAAAAAAATTAGTTCTTTATTTTACTGCAAGCCCCTAATCATTTTCCTCGGTTATCTTGGTGCTAAAATATGCCTTGATATTTTGTTAGGAAAACAATATATGCCGACTAGACGTACTGATAGCGCATTTCCTGTAAGTTATAACCGCGATGCTGATAGTTTGGTCGAAGGTATGACCAAGCGTGAATACTTTGCAATTTTGATTATGCAAGGATATACCGCCGCCAATGCAAAATTTGAGGATGAGTACCAAAAAGCACGTCTAGCTGTTGCTGAAGCTGATGCTTTGATCGATATTTTGGCTTATGAAGCTAATCCTAAAGCCTAATTCTCAAACAAGCATATGTTAATTCCATCACTTGACAAAATATTTACCAAAAGGTTGACAATTCATCAACTTGGTAATCCAGCACTACGGGAAGTTGCTCAACCGATCGCTAATGTCCATGATCGTGAAATTCAGCAATTAATCGACGAGATGCTACTCACTCTCAAGGAAAGCAAAGGTGTGGGTTTAGCAGCTCCTCAAGTTGGGCGATCACTTCAATTGATCATCGTTGCATCCCATCCCAATGAGCGCTATCCCAATGCGCCCCAAATGGAAGCAACTGCCATGATTAATCCCAAGATTATTTCCTATTGCCCAGAAACTGAAAAAGGATGGGAAGGTTGCCTCTCAGTGCCGATGATTCGTGGACTTGTACCCCGTTATCGAGAAATCGAGGTGGAATATCTAGATCGTCAAGGCGATCGCCAAGTTGTAAAACTTACTGATTTCGTTGCCCGTATTTTTCAACATGAATATGATCATTTGGAAGGAAAAGTCTTTTTAGATCGTGTGGACACAAATTTAGATTTAGTTACAGAATCTGAATATCACAAATTAAACAAGTGACATAACAAATGATTTAGAGTTTCACTGTCTAGATTGTTTCCCCGCCTTCGGAGGGGAAACAATCCTTTCTACCTTGATAGTAAACCTAAACGATTTATGGAATTGCACCCCTTAGGGGTGCAATTCCATAAATCAAAAAATCTACAAATGATTTGGAACTATTATGTATAGCTGTCGCCAAGTGTATCAGGACATAAAACCCAAGAGGAGAAAGGCGGCGCAAAGCGCCGCCTTTCTCCTCTTGGGTTTTGAGTTTGTCCTAACATGAGTGACGGTGGCTATATCTAAATAATTAAAGAAATTCTTATAAAAAAAGCGGCGCGAAGCGCCGCTTTTTTAGCTACATTTTGGCAAGTTCGAGCATCGTCTTCAAGACAGAATCTGGATTGAGACTGATCGAGTCAATGCCTTGCTCGACAAGGAATTTCGCAAATTCGGGATAATCACTAGGAGCCTGACCACAAATGCCGATCTTACGATGGTTTGCCTTAGCCTTTTGAATGACCGTGCGAACCATTGACTTAACCGCTTCATTGCGTTCATCAAAGATATGGGCAACGAGGGAAGAATCACGATCTAAACCAAGTGTTAACTGCGTGAGATCATTTGAGCCAATGGAGAAGCCATCAAAGACTTGGGAGAACTCATCTGCCAAGATCACATTACTGGGGATTTCGCACATCACATAGACTTCTAGACCATTTTCACCACGTTTCAAGCCATGTTTTTCCATTTCCGCAAGTACCTTGCGACCTTCTTCAGGAGTGCGGCAGAAAGGAATCATTGGAATCACGTTAGTTAAACCCATGTCATCACGGACGCGCTTGAGGGCTTGACATTCTAAGCCATAGGCTTCGCGATATTTAGGATCGTAGTAACGGGACGCACCACGCCAGCCAATCATCGGATTTTCTTCGGTAGGTTCAAAGGCGCGACCACCGAGTAAGTTAGCGTACTCGTTGCTCTTGAAGTCAGACATTCTGACCACAACAGGCTTAGGATAAAATGCGGCTGCGATCGTGCCGATACCGTGAGCCAGCTTGTCTACGAAGAAATCAGCTTTGTTTTCGTAGCGTGCTGTCAATTGGGAGATTTCCCATTTTGCTGCCTTGTCTTCGAGGGTGTCGAAATTCATCAGAGCAAGAGGATGTGCTTTGATGTGGTTAGCGATGATGAACTCCATACGGGCTAAGCCAACGCCATCGCAGGGAATGGAAGATAAGCCAAAGGCTTCTTCGGGGTTGCCCACATTCATCAAGATCTTAGTGGAGAGTTTGGGCAAATTATCGAGGGAAGTCTCGATCACTTCAAAGGGAACTAGCCCTTCATAAACTTTACCTTCTTCACCTTCAGCACAGGAAATCGTGACTTCCTGACCAGTTTTGAGAACACCTGTAGCATTGCCGCAACCTACGATCGCAGGAATACCCATTTCTCGCGCAATGATGGCAGCGTGGCAGGTGCGTCCACCTTGGTTGGTGACGATCGCACTAGCTTTTTTCATGATCGGTTCCCAGTCGGGGTCAGTCTTGTTGGTGACTAGCACTTGTCCTGCTTGGAAATCTTCGATGTTATGGACTTCCAAAATTACATTCGCCTTGCCTTGACCAATCATCTCACCCACAGCACGACCTGTGATTAGGATGTCACTAGAACCATTCAGTTTGTAGTTCCTGAGAATGTTGCCTGACTTTTGCGACTGCACGGTTTCAGGTCTTGCCTGCACGATGAACAATTCCCCTGTGCGTCCATCTTTTGCCCATTCAATATCCATTGGCGACAGCTTGCCACGTACTTCTGAATAGTGATCTTCGATGATGCAAGCCCATTCCGCGAGTTTGAGAATCTCGTCATCGGTAATCGCGAACTTGACTCGTTCGGAAACGGGGACAGGAATATTCTTGGTCAGCTTACCGCCGCCAAGATCGTAGACCATCTTGATTTCTTTTGTGCCGAGGCGCTTTTCGAGAATGGGACGGAAGCCTTGTTTGAGAGTTGGTTTGAAAACAAAATACTCATCGGGATTGACTGCACCCTGCACAACGTTCTCACCTAGCCCGTAGGCGGCAGTGATTAACGCTGCATTTTTAAAGCCTGTTTCGGTATCGATGGAGAACATTACGCCAGAGGAGGCGAGATCGGAACGTACCATCTTCTGTACGCCGACGGAGAGGGCAATATCAAAATGGTCAAAGCCATTGATCGTGCGGTAGGAAATGGCGCGATCGGTGAATAGTGACGCAAAGCAGCGATGGCAAGCATCAACTACTTCATTCGCACCATAGACATTGAGGTAGGTTTCCTGTTGTCCCGCGAAACTGGCATCGGGCAAGTCTTCGGCAGTGGCACTGGAGCGTACTGCTACATCGGATTCCTTGCCGCATTCGTAGCAATCGCATAGTTTCTGATAGGACATGGCGATCGCCATTTGCAGATCATTGGGGAATGGCGTGCTGAGGACTAAAGCGCGTGCCATGCGACCGCGATCGCGCAGGTTATTCATGTCCTCAATGTCCAGATCGGCAAAGAGTTCACGCAATTTTGCTTCGAGTCCAGCTTTCTCAATGAAATGACGAAAAGCATAGGCAGTGGTGGCAAACCCATTGGGAACATTTACCCCCTTAGGCTGAAGTTGACGAATCATTTCACCAAGAGAAGCGTTTTTCCCACCCACAAGCGGAATATCAGCAATTCCCACTTCTTCAAACCAAAGGACTAATGCTTGTTCTTTGGGAACATTTCTAGATGTTTCTGAGGCAAAAGTCGAGCTAGTCATAATGATTTAACTCCCTAATCAAATTAATGATTAGATCAATTCTTGTATCAATAAGGATTAAGTTTGAAGCCTTAAATATTAATTAAGATTAATTAAGAAACTTAATCAAGAAACTTTTGATTAATAACTCATTGGTTAAGTTCTATAATCAAGACCTTATACCTTGGTATAGACTATATTGAAGCCTTCGATACCTTTTAATTATATCTACTACGGAAGCATCAAATTTAATCAGCATTACATTTGTTCATCAAGCTTTGCAAAGATTGACATTAATTTAGTAGATCTAGAATAAGTAGAGATTAATGATTGATTCTTCTAGATTTTTTAATAAATTAGTTCGTGTTTTTAACTAATATTTTGAATCAATGAGAATAGCAATATTTATAGATAATTATGATTGTAGGATCTTTAAGCTTTATGGACTACAAGAAATTTTTTGAGAAAGTGCAAAGCACTGTATAGCTGCGGTCACTTATGTTAAAAGTAAAACCCAAGAAGAGAAAGGCGGCGCAAAGCGCCGCCTTTCTCTTCTTGGGTTTTATGGTCTGATACACTTGGCGATAGCTATAGTTTTAATTAGTTGCGAAATCCATATTCGAGGACAAAAAATTGAGCGTTAAAAGCCGCTAATGGTTCGCGGAGTTTGGCTAGCTCTGATTCACATCCATGAATTTCTAAACGAATAAGCTCGGCAATTTGAAGAGCTTCCTGCAAAATACTATCTACATTTTGCAGATGAAATAATAGAGCCTCAGCATCTACATAGGCTTCACGGCAATGGGCAATATTTTCATAAAAGCTAAAACCGTAATACAGACATTTGGGTTCAGTTTTGGTCTGAGCCGTAAAGCGATCGCAGATTGACTTAAACTCTTCTAGCTTACCTTCAGGAATCTTGAAATAGGGAGCAAGAGAGCAACCTGTATCTTGAGTTGACATGGTTGATTTTTCCTAAGTAGTTTTGCGGGATTTTAGCAATAGATCTTGCCTGATCTGGAGTCCTAAGACTGTAACGATTTGTGGCACAGACTTATGGCAATGATGATTAGGGACAAAAACAATTAACCAAATGTTTTGTGGCGTAGCGTGGCGAAGCCACAAAACATTACATCAATAAGGTTTATTGATGTAATCGGATTTTGTAATGCTCGGTAGTTCCCAACTGTCAGTAAACTAGAAACAACAGTCTAGAATTTTGGAGACCGCGATCGTGACGACAACGAAACCCCGCGATGTACAGGTAATTTACATTGCTGATGAAACCTATGCTCTGCGATCGCGCAGTTGGAATCGTCTGAGATTTGAAATCGAATATGCTCTAGAAAAAGGAACTACAGCCAACTCATACTTAATTCAAGGGAATTTGCAAGCGCTAATCGATCCGCCCGGAGGCACATTTACGGAAATTTATCTAGATGAGTTGCGAAAGCGAATTAATATTCTCGACATCAGTTATGTAGTTCTCGGTCACGTTAACCAAAACCGCATTGAAACCCTTAAGGCTTTACTAGAAATTAATAACCGCATCACCTTTGTCTGTACAAATCCAGGGGCGATCGCTTTACGTCAGAGTCTAGAGGAAACCTACGGAGATAAGCTTAAAATTCAAGTTGTGCGTGGTGAAGAAGTTCTCGATCTTGGTAAAGGGCATGTTCTCAAATTTATTCCCACATCTACCCCACGCCACCCTGACGAGCTTTGCACCTACGACACCAAAACGCAGATTTTATATACCGACAAGTTTTTTGGCGCTCATGTCTGTGGCGATCAGGTCTTTGATGAAGGTTGGAGTCAACTCTTAGGCGATCGCCGCTATTACTTTGATAGCACGATGGCAAACCAAGTCCGTCAGGTAGAAACTGCCCTTGATAAGCTCATCGATATACCCGTTAGTTTCTATGCCCCCGGTCATGGGCCCATGCTGCGTTACGGATTGCACGAGCTGGTCAATCTCTATCGTCAATGGAGCGAAAACCAAAAGCAACAAAATATTTCTGTAGCCCTGCTCTTTGCCTCCGCCTATGGCAATACCACAACGATCGCCAATGCTCTAGCAAGGGGGATTACCAAGGCAGGAGTTGCTGTTGAGTTGATTAACTGCGAAAGTGCGGAACCAGAGGAAATTAAAGCGGCGATCGAAAAATCATCGGGCTTCTTGATTGGTTCACCGACTTTAGGCGGACATTTGCCTACCCAAGTCCAAACTGCTCTTGGCATCGTTCTATCGACAGCCACTAAAAGCTATCAAGCAGGGGTGTTTGGTTCCTATGGATGGAGTGGTGAGGCAGTAGATATTATCGCTGGTAAACTTAAGGACGCGGGCTATATCCTTGCTTTTGAGCCAATTCGGATCAAGTTCACCCCTACCGAAGCTACTTTACAAGTTTGTGAAGAAACAGGTACGGATTTTGCTCAAGCCCTAAAGCGAGCTAAAAAAGTTCGCACTACCTTAAACCCCGGAAGTACTGTTGAGCAAGCTGTTGGTCGCATTGTTGGTTCCCTCTGTGTATTAACCGTCAAACGTGGGGAAATTTCCACGGCAATGCTTGCCTCATGGGTATCTCAGGCAACCTTTAATCCTCCTGGACTTACCGTTGCGGTGGCGAAGGATCGGGCGATCGAGTCCTATATGTACGAAGGCGATCGCTTTGTCTTGAATATCCTTGAGCAGGGGAAACAACTTCGTAAACACTTCATGAAAAAATTTGCCCCTGGAGAAGATCGGTTTGCGGATGTGCAAGTTGAATCAACGGAAGGTGGTCTGATTCTGCCAGATGGCTTGGCATATTTGGAATGTCGTGTTGCTCAAAGAATGGAATGTGGCGATCACTGGCTAGTCTATGCGATCGTTGAAAATGGCAAGCTGCTGCAATCTAACGGCTTAACTGCAATCCATCACCGCAAAACAGCTAGTAATTACTAAAAAAATTCCCACCGAACGGTGGGAATTTTTTTAGCCAATTGGTAACAACACTTCAAACTCAGTGCCTATGGTGACATCACCTTGATGATTGAGATAGGGCGATCGCAACACGATTTTGCCATGATGCTGTTGGGTAATGATTTGATGGCAGATAGCTAGCCCCAAACCAGTACCTTTACTTTGACCCTTAGTTGTGAAGAAATTATCAAAGATGCGATCTTGAATCTCATGGGGAATACCCATGCCATTATCCGCAATCTTGACTGATATCCATTTACGATTATCGATGTCAGCGATCGCCGCAGAAATCATAACCAATGGTTGCCATGCAACATCAGCTATAGTCTGAACTTGATCTAACCCATGACTGTTCCCATGTTCTTCTTTATATAAAGCTTGATTGCGCTTCTGGATTAAATCAGGTTGCGATCTCAAATCCATCAAAGCATCAATAGCATTACTGAGCAAATTCATAAACACTTGGATTAAGCGATCGGTATATCCATTTATTTTCGGAAGATTTATGTAGTTTTTGATAATTTGCACATTTCTACTTCTGCCACTGAGAATCGTTAAGCTACTATCTACACATTCCAGTAAATCAATCGGTTCTGGGCTAGCCTGATCTTCCATATGTGAAAGACTTTGTAATGTATCCACCAAGCGACGCAGATATTTTGAGCCAGATTGAATACTTCGCACAACTTGGGGTAAATCAGAACGAATAAAATCCCAATCCACTTGTTCTAAGGTTTTACTGATAATTGGAGATGAGGTTCCATATTCTGCTTCATAAGCCTTTAAAATCTGCATTACACTTTCAATATAGGTCAAGAGACATTCAGTATTACCATAAATAGCTGACACAGGATTACGAATATCATGGGACACCTCAGCAACAATCTGTCCCAAACTTGCCATCTTTTCCGTTTGAAACATCGTTGCCTGCGTCTGTTCACGTAATAGCTTAGTTGCGAGTTCGTGAATATGCGACTGTGCTTGCAACAAATCGTGAATATCTAGTACGGAATAAACTTCCCCATCTTGATGCACAACTACAGGTTCATAAATATCTCCACTAGAGCGGCTAAGAGCCTTTTGAGATGCCATGACAATCGAGATATTTCCCTGCAATCGGAGAATCTGAGTTTCTGCCTGTTCGTAGAGAACACGTAAAGGTCTTTTTAGAAATAATTCAAGGGCATAGGGACGACTTAAACATTCTAAAAATTTACGCCGAGATAGCATCCCCACAAAAAGTTCTTTCTCATAAATGATCAGTCCTGGTAACAGGGGATCATCCTGAAATAGTTTTTGGGCAGAACCACCAACTTCATCTAAATCAATTTTGATCTTATAAAGCTTTAATTCTGAGATGGTTGCATCTAGTGCTAGTTGCCTTTGAGAACTTGGCAAGGAATTACTGTCGGATTTGACTTCAGGTTCACTTGCCATGACCATCAGAGGAATCATAGCCATTTTTCTGGCTAACTCTTCAGTTGCCGTTTGTCGAATGGTTTTTCCCTGTAATATACCGCGATCAGGCTGATTCTGTCTCAACTTTAGCGCACTAATCCATGCTTTCAATACCTCTGGCTTAACTTCTATTCCTAGAGCTTTAGCGGCAATCACAAATGACGAACTAAGGTTATGGATAGAAACCTTAGGTAAAAGATCGATCGCTCCGCGACGAATTGCCCAACGCTTTTCTACTTCTTTAATTTGGGTCTGTCTCGGATTAATAAGCAGAATTTTTACTTGAGGAGCATAATTGGTACACCACTTACAAAGTTCTGTCGCTAATAATGATGTTCCACCCTCATGTCTAACACCAATATCGGCAATTATTAACTCAGGTAAGGATTGATTGGCTTTTAATTTTTGGGAGAGCAGTTTTAGTAAATCTTGTGATTCGGGTGCTGCCCAAACTTCAAGTTGATGTGATGACAAAGCTTTATGCCAAATCATCGCTTGCTCTTCTGACAATTGAGCAAGTAAGACAGATTTAACCACACAGTCCCCAACTAACAAAGTGTTTGACTGAATAGTAAGGTCTGGCAATATATAGATACAAGACAAAAACGATAACCTAAATTTAACTAGAAGTTAATTTTTAAGGCTCTTTGGACTTACACATCTACCCCAAAGCTAGTCAGGGACTTGCAGTAAAATCAGTTCCTCATTACAGCGCTTGGCGCTTTCTCAAAACCCAGATAAATTTTGAAAAAGCTTGCTTGGCAAGCTTTTTCAAAATTTATCTGGGCTACACAAACCCTAAATAGGCTGTAACTACAGCAATTACCCATCAAACAAACCAAGAATAATTTTGAAAGCGTTGCAAAGCAACGCTTTCAAAATTATTCTTGGTTTGGGTTTAAGCGCAAAGTGTTCTAAGTAGCTCAGCATCCTGATAAACGAAGCCCATATTCTTTATCGCCCGCTTAGGCACTTGCGGATAAAAAATGTCCCACCAAAGTTATCTAGCTTCGACTCCGATCAGCTAACGTTGGCTGATCGGAGTCGAAGCCGCAGGTACTTTAATTAATAGCAAGTTAGGCGATAAAAATTGGGTTTTATTTTGTTTCTTTGGCATCTTTAGTTTGATTCCATAGCATCATTCCTAATACACCATCCAGCAAGCCGCCGCCGCGATCGCCACCATTAACCGCAACATCGGGCACGACTCGGACTTTACCTTCGCCGATCGCTTGCATCATTTGTAAAGATACATAGGAATTACCACCGAGGGCATTGACCCCAGCGCGATAGGCATCGGCTTTGGCTTCACCTGTCACACGAATTGCCTCTGCTTCACCACTTGCCTCTTTAACTTTGGCATTAGCTTGTAGTTCGGCAATACGGACACCCTGCTCAGCCGTGACGATTTCTCTCTGAATATCAGCGAGCGAAGTTTCCCTTACCAGTTCCTGACGCTGCGTTTGCGATATACGCTGGACTTCGTAGGTTTTACGCTGTTCTTCGGCAATTTTGCGATCGGTCAGCGTTTGCATGAGGGTTTCAGGGGGCGCAATCTGACCTAATAGCGTATCAACGGCTTGGACATCATAGGACTGTAAGGCAGTATGAATAAAATCAGCGGCTTCCGCTTGGCGATCGCTGCGAGCGATTAGGAAATCCAACACGGTATAAGCCTGTGCAGAATTACGGAAGTAATTGCCAACGGTAGGGCGCAATACGTGATCAACAAGGTTTTGCATTGAACCAACCCTTGAAATCACTCTAGGGGCATCTAAGGCTCCCACATGAATTATCTGGGCTACTTCTAAATTGAACGCAAAACCATCAATCGATCGCACATTCAAGGCTTTGAGCTTAGAGTCATAACCATGTTCTTCATTGCGATCGCTAAAATTCAGCACAATATTAGTCGTGGGTACGAGTTCCACCTTCATAATGTGCGTATTGAGAGGATGTTTGCCTGGGTAAAGAGGCTCAATCCATACGCCTTTATCACCAACATTCACTAAATGTCCGTGGGTAAAGAGAGCGCCACTGACATCCTCTTGAGCGCCACCAACAAAGGAAATGACCACACCCACATAACCAATGGGAATCTCGGTCATTTTTACCTGTTCCACTTTGGCAAACCAAGGATTGAGATTCCATGAACCCGATAGAATCACCTGTTCCTGTAAGCCCCGCCGACCGCCACCATCGATGAATAACTGAGCATTTTGGAAGTTGTCATGTTCGGGAATAATCGCCCCTGCGATCGCTCCTGCTTCAATGGGAATACCATCCAAGGTGGTGACAATGCCTACTTTTTCGGTTTCTACAGAATAGAGTTTCAGGTCATTGGGCGACATTCCATTTTGACCAGCATTCGCCGAAGTAATAATTGTAAATAGAGCCGTATTAATTCGATAGGTTCCTGCGGTCATGATGCCAATTTGTCTACCCTTTTCACCACCAGCTAAGAGAAACTGTCTCGCATTTTGGAAGTTGTCACAGGGAACGGTTTTGCCGAGAATGCGATCAGGGGGAATTGATTTACCATCGTTGGCAATAATTAAGCCGATTTCGCCTTGGGGAATTACCACTACCGATTCTTTGCGAATTCCATATTGCCAAGGATAATAGCCAAAATACCAACCAGGGGCGAGGGTGTCGGCTTGATAGCCTGCTTCGCCATTGAGTGCAATTAGTTGTCCGGGGGGTAAGTCACCACGGAAGGAGAATTTCTTAACGACGATGCCGACTTCGCGCTCACCGATTACAATTAAGCCTAAAATCCATCCCACCTGTGGCAAAAATACAAATACCAACACCACGCCACCAATTACCCATACCCAAATGGGAAGGTTAAGATCGCCTGCCTGCATTAACTGCATTTGCGGTGCTTGAGCAGAGTTCGATCGCTGCTGTGATTGATTTTGTTGTGCAATGAGTTGACTATTTTGCTGTGCGATCGCTTGATCATTGCCATTTACTACAGGCAATGTCACTGTCCCAAGCATCGCGATCGCTGCACCTGAAACAAGCGATCGCGCCCAAAACTTGTTGCTGATCTTTTTGATCAAGTTTTGGTGAATATCCTGAATCTTCATTAGTTTTTTCACGGGAGGAACCCCACTTTCAGAACTGCTGCTAATCTAGCGCAGTTGTCAGGAAATCCTCAAAACTAACTAGAAAAATTAATAACCCCAAACAAAAACTGGTCGCTTTGCGACCAGTTTTTGGGTAGTCCTAAAAAGGAAAGGATTTATTGAGGTAAGGATGGGCAGCGCGAAGCGCCGCCCATCCTTACCTATTTAGCACTACCAGTTTTTGTTGTGCTGCGATTAACCCTTGAGTTCAAAAATCCGATTGATCACATCTTCGACAACGCGATCGGGAGTGGATGCGCCTGAAGTTACGCCAATCTTGATTTTGCCTGCGGGAAGCCAATTAGTGGCTTGCTCGATCGCTTTTCCTAATGGCTTATGTTCAATTATCTCAGCCGAAATAATCCGATGCACATCATCAATGTGATAGGAAGGAAGATTACGCTCGATCGCAATTTCTTGTAAGTGAGTGGTATTAGAGGAGTTATAACCACCAATCACGATCATCAAATCGATCGGTTCTTCGACAATCTCAAACATCGCGTCCTGACGCTCTTGAGTGGCATCACAAATGGTGTTAAAAGCGAGGAAATGCTCATTGAGATGTTCGACACCATACTTCTGCATCATCGTGCGTTCAAACAATTTACCGATCGCTTCCGTTTCGCCCTTGAGCATCGTGGTTTGATTAGCGACACCAACTCTTTCTAAATCACGATCTGGATCAAAACCGACGGACATGGCTTTGCTGAACTTCGCGATAAATTCTTCTCTATCGCCGCCATTGAGCATATAATTGGCCACATATTCGGCTTCCTTCATATTCAGTACTACCAAATAGCGATTGGCGTAGGAACTTGTAGCGATCGTCTCTTCGTGGTTATATTTGCCATGCACAATCGAGGTGAAATCTGATTTCTTATGCTTCTCGACCCGATTCCAAACCTTGGATACCCAAGGACAAGTGGTGTCAACAATTTTCGTGCCGAGGCGATCAAATAATTGGGTTTCCTGTACGCTAGCGCCAAAGGCGGGCAAAATAACTACATCACCCTGCTCAATGCCTGAAAAATCTTTAGTTCCATCACTATTTACAGGAACAAATTGCACTTCCATTTCCTTCAATTTGGCATTAACGGAAGGATTGTGAATAATCTCATTGGTAATCCAGACTTTTTCTGTCGGAAACTGGGTACGGGTTTCATACGCCATTGCTACTGCTCTTTCGACACCCCAGCAAAAGCCAAAGGATTTCGCTAAATAAATCGTGACATCGCCTTGCGTGTAGATATAGTCATGCTCACGAATAGTTTGGATCAGGTCACTATGATATTGCGATCGCATGGTCGATTCGGCTGCTTCGCCATGCCCAAAGCCTTGACGGAAATAGTTGGGAGACTTTTGCAAAGATCTCCGCATTGCTTGTGTATCGAGCGTATTGTCCATGCGCTTAGATGATTCTAGGTAATTGTGCTGAAAGTATTATATAGCCATCGCGGTTTGCAAATGAGTACGTACTCATTTCAAACACAAAAACTAAAACTCTTATTGTTTATACCAATCTTTCCGCCATTTCTTCATTTGATCAATTTCAGCTTGTTGAGAAGAGATAATTCCCTTTGCTAATTTCGTGATGTCTGATCGCTTCGACTTAGCGATCGCATCCTCAGCCATAACCACTGCCCCCTCATGGTGCGGAATCATCGCATTGATAAACCGCAAATCGAAATCTTGACCAGCCTTACCCAAATCCAAATCCATTCGCATGGTTGTTCTTTGCTCGGCAGTCATCGGCATCATGTGATTCATTTCCTTATGCCAAGCCATTGGCGTATCGCTGACATTGGGATACCACGCTTTGCGCCATTTCTTCATTTCTGCAATCTCTTTCTCTTGCGCCTGAATAATCTCGTTGGCAAGTTTTTTTAATTCTGGACGTTGAGAATTTTTCAAGACCGCCTTTGCCATCACCACTGCCCCCTCATGGTGAGGAATCATCGCATCGATAAAACGCAAATCATAATCAGAATCGGCTGCCCCTAAACTCATTTCCCCATGATTCATACCACTATGGTTTGTGGGTTTAGTGGTAGTTGGACTGGTTGAGCTGACGGGCTGAGTTTGCGCTTTTGGAGCTTCAGTACTTGCAGAATTCGTCGCAGTGTCATTAGGGTTACTACAGGAAGTACTGAGTCCACCAATAGCGATCGCAACCAGTAGCGATCTGCCTAACGTCTTGTGCAACTGATTAAATCCAAAGGAATTAAGACTCTTCATTGTTAAAATGCCAATTTACAGCAAAAAAGCTAAATTTAAAATTTAAACTTACAGAACATTATACTTTCGCAATAGCCCTGTAATAAATTACAGACTGAAAGCTGAAATCCATTGAAATGAATTGATCATAGAAGTTCTTGGGTCTGCTTTAGTCAACTTGCGTTTTGAGACAAGAAGGTGAGTTCTTGGTTATTTTGCAAGTCATCCATCTTGTTATCCATGACTTGCATTAAGTTTTATTGAATTAAGATTGCAAGAGCTAGAGTTTCATTCTGAGTTCATTTTTTTGAACTAGGCTAGAGATATGAGTTCAGGAGAACAGTTATGAAATCAACAGAACCTAGAGACTCTAATCTAAAACGTCCACCAGTAAGCGATCGCAAACACTATCGATTATGGATCTTAGCGATCGCTGGTATTGTTACTGGCGGCGCGATCGTCATGACAAGTGCAATGACAAACCTCGTCCAAGCACAAACAACGAATCCTCCCAAGAAGCCCCTTGATGCTGCTGCTTGTCCCAACGCCACAAATGCTGCTGCCATGAGGTCAAATCAAGGGATGCCCAATCACATGATGATGACGGGCGAATTTGCCGATCGCCATTTCATTGAGATGATGATCCCGCACCATGATGGAGCCGTGAAGATGGCGGATCTGGCGCTGAAGCGATCAAAAAATGCCGATGTTCTGAAATTGGCTGAAGCAATCAAACGCGATCAAACCCTTGAAATTGCCCAAATGCGAGCTTGGTATAAGGATTGGTACAAAGCTGATGTGCCTGATATTCCTAGCCGTCCTCTGAAATCCCCCAATCATATGATGGGCATGAATGGTGGCAAAATGGGCATGGGTAACATGATGGGTATGCATAATATGATGGCTACCGATCTCAAAACGCTGGAAACTGCTAAAGATAGTGATTTTGATAAGGCATTTCTAGCGGAGATGATTCCCCATCACAAGATGGCATTGATGATGAGCAATATGATCGTGGATAGCGATCGCCCTGAAATGCGTAAGCTAGCTCAAAACATTTTGCGATCGCAAAGCCAAGAAATTGACCAAATGCGAGGTTGGTACAGCAATCTTCGCTAAAATTCTGCCAATGCCGCTTTGCGGCATTGGCAGAATTTTTTGTTTACCCCTTGACTCTCCATCTCACTGGAGAATGCATGATATATCCAGTCCAATCAAGAAGTGTCGAGTAAAGCTCGACACTTCTTGATTCTATAAGAATTTCGAGAGGTAAACATGGAAACGACTACGCTGAAATTACGAGGGATGAGTTGTGCCTCCTGTGCCAGCAGCATCGAAAGAGTTGTTAGCAATGTCTCAGGGGTTGAGCAATGTAATGTCAACTTTGGCGCAGAACAAGCCACTGTCACCTATAACCCTAGAGCCGTTGACGTTAACAAAATTCAACAGGCGATCGCTGATGCAGGCTATTCTTCGCAATTACTAAAAGAAGAAAATCCCTTAGTTACTGATGACGAGGAACAGTCAACCCGACGCAAAGAAGAGCAGGATCTCAATCGGAAGGTGATCATTGGTGGTGCGATTAGTCTATTTCTGGTAATTGGCGGCTTGCCAATGATGACGGGACTGAGCTTGCCCTTCATTCCTGCATGGATGCACAATGCTTGGTTGCAACTGGTTTTAACGATTCCTGTGCAGTTTTGGTGTGGTGCGAGTTTCTATATTAATGCTGGCAAAGCCTTCAAACGTCACGCTGCCACGATGGATACTTTGGTCGCCACTGGCACGGGAGCCGCCTATGGCTATTCTGTTTTTGCTACGGTTAATCCAGCCTTTTTTACTTCGCAGGGTTTAACCGCCGATGTTTATTTTGAAGCATCGGCGGTGATTATTACTTTGATCTTGCTAGGCAAACTCTTTGAGAATCGCGCTAAGGGAAGCACATCTGAGGCAATCCGTAAATTAATGGGTTTGCAAGCAAAAACAGCGCGGGTCATTCGGTATGGTCGAGAAATGGATATTGCGATCGTCGAAGTACAGCTCGATGATGTGATCTTGGTGCGTCCGGGGGAAAAGATTCCCGTCGATGGCGAGATTATCGAAGGAAGTTCCACCATTGACGAAGCGATGGTCACAGGCGAAAGTGTCGCGGTCAAAAAACAAGTCGGCGATGAGGTGATCGGCGCAACCATCAATAAAACTGGTAGTTTCAAGTTTCGCGCTACCCGCATCGGTAAGGACACTTTTCTAGCGCAAATTGTGAAATTGGTGCAGCAAGCCCAAGGTTCTAAGGCTCCGATTCAACGCCTTGCCGATCGCGTTACGGGTTTCTTTGTACCAATCGTCATTGCGATCGCTATTTCCACTTTTATCATCTGGTACAACTTCATGGGTAATGTCACCCTTGCCGTGATTACTACCGTCGGTGTGCTGATTATCGCCTGTCCCTGTGCTTTGGGCTTAGCCACACCGACATCGATTATGGTGGGAACGGGCAAAGGTGCAGAAAATGGAATTTTGATTAAGGGTGCGGATAGTTTGGAACAGACTCATAATTTGCAAACGATTGTTTTGGATAAAACAGGCACAATTACCGAAGGCAAGCCCAGTGTCACCCATTTCGTAACTACCGCAGGAATGCCCGATCATAAGGTTTTAGAACTATTGAGTATGGTTGCCACTGTGGAACGCTATTCTGAACATCCCTTAGCCGAAGCGATCGTGCGTTATGCCAAAGCGATCAAAGTGGACTTAACTGATGCTCAAGATTTTGAAGCGATCGCAGGTAGTGGCGTGCGTGGTTATATTGGCGAACATTTGGTACAGATTGGAACCTATCGCTGGATGCAGGAATTAGGAATTGCAACAGAATCCTTAGAACAAGCTTGGGATACCCTAGAGAGAAAAGGTAATACTGCAATCTGGATTGCCATCAATGGCAAAGTCCAAGGCGTGATGGGCATTGCCGATGCGGTCAAACCTTCCTCAGTGAGAGTTATTCGCAAATTACAGCGCATGGGCTTAGAAGTGGTGATGCTCACAGGCGACAATCGCCGCACTGCCGAAGTAATTGCTCACGAAGTTGGCATCGATCGCGTGTTTGCAGAAGTGCGTCCCGATCAAAAGTCTGCTCAAATTCAACGTTTACAAAATGAAGGTAGCATCGTAGCAATGGTGGGCGATGGCATCAATGATGCGCCTGCCCTTGCTCAAGCAGATGTCGGCATTGCGATCGGTACGGGGACAGATGTAGCGATCGCTGCTAGTGATATCACCATCATTTCAGGTGATTTGCAAGGCATCGTCACCGCAATTCAACTATCACACGCCACGATCCAAAATATCCGCCAAAATCTCTTCTTCGCTTTTATCTACAATATTCTCGGTATTCCCATCGCCGCAGGGATTCTCTTCCCCTTTTTCGGTTGGTTGCTCAGTCCCGTGATTGCAGGCGGCGCGATGGCATTTAGCTCTGTTTCAGTGGTGACGAATGCTTTGCGATTGAAGAATTTCAAAACCCAAAAATTATGATGCGGCTCGGTGCGCTGCATCACAAATCATCGATTTTAATGGAATGACAGGAAAAACTATCATGTTAAAAAAAGCTACATTCTTTGGAACCCTTATTGGTATTGGCTTTCTATTTGGAGCCATCTCTGGGGCGATCGCTTCAGAAAAAATGCCTGATGACCACAATATGCAAACTGAGACTGCTAAACCTACACAATTTAAGCCGATCGATCAACCGTTAACCAATAAAATACTTGTCACTGTGGTTGGTGTTGGCTTAATCGGTGCAGAGCTTTGGTGGTTTCTCCTCAGTAAGCCTAAGTCTAAAAAAGCCGAAGCTGAATCTGGCATTCAAGAAGTAACTGTCGTTGTTGATGGTGGTTATGAACCTTCAAGAATTGTCGTTAATGCTGGTCAACTTGTTCGCCTTAACTTTCTCCGCCGCGATCCCAGTAGTTGTTTAGAAGAAGTACGACTCGCTGATTTCCAGATCGCCCAGTATCTAGAATTAAATAAAACCACAACCATCGAATTCACGCCGCCCAAGGCAGGAAACTATGAGTTTGCCTGTGGAATGAATATGTTTCGCGGTGCGATCGAGGCAAAATAACAGGCAAGATAGACTATCCTGCCTTTAAGAAATAGAACTAGGAATAATATATGTTAGCTCAAGAGGAACTCAAACAAATTGGTGCGATCGCCAAAGAAAGCGGTATTCCCATCAAAACCATTCGCTACTATGAGGAGTTAGGGCTATTAGAATCATCGGGAAGAACTGAAGGTGGATTTCGATTATTTGCCAATAATGTAATTAATCGCCTCAGTTTTATTAAACGTTCTCAAAGTCTAGGCTTGAGTTTATCGGAAATTAAAGAATTTTTATCCATCCATGATCAAGGCGATTTACCTTGTGTTCACGTCAAGGTCAAACTCCAAGATAAAATCGCTGAAGTCGATCGCCAAATTCAGCAGTTACTAACTCTGCGTTCTGATTTAGAGGCACTTCTTGTTGGTGAACCGCTAGTCTCAGAGAATACTGAAACAATCTGCCCCATAATTGAACTTGCCGAAGTAAAAGAATTAACAGGTCATAATGGTATGGGTTCCCTAAAAAACATAGCTAAATAGGTACAGCGCTTTGTGATGAATTGAAACCCAGAGAAATTTTTGAAAGCGCGGCTTCGCTGCGCTTTCAAAAATTTCTCTGTACTACTTCAAACTTCAACAGTCTGTAAATCGTCTAGAGCAGAGAAAGATGGAAATTGATAATATTCGCTTATATGGGGAATTGGGTGAGACTCGCTTTCATTCAAAAATTTCATCCGTATAATCCAATCTCTTTTTAACGTCAGTTCGACGAAGGCAGAAAATGGTAAAAATCGCTAAGCGATTTTTACCATTTCCCGACATTTGCGAGGCGCTTAGCACCTTGCAAATGGCGTTATCAAACTCACGTCTTTTTAGGTTATTGTGACCAAATCCCTAAAGGCTAATTGCTAAAAGCTAATTGCTAAAAGCTATAATTACGAAACTGACAAATTTTTTGAATAGTTTTAGGTAGTCATTGAGCGTGCCAAAAGTCGGTATTGTCTATAACGACGCAAAACCAGTTGCCGAACAAGTAGCATCTGATATGAAATTGTGGCTTGAAAAGCGCAACATTCATACTGTGCTGGCGACGGGAAATGGCGGTATTTTGGGCTATGGCAAGCCAGATGCTCCCGTCTGTCACACCCCTATCGAGAGCTTAGTTCCTTTAGGCTTTGATCGCGACATTATGTTTGTGGTCGCCTTGGGCGGAGATGGTACAGTATTGTCAGCTTGTCGCCAAATTGCACCATTAGCCTTACCATTACTCAACGTTAATACGGGACATATGGGTTTTTTAACCGAAACCTATTTGACGGATTGGGAAGAAGCATTGTCCCAAGTTGTCGAGGGACAATATGTAGTTGAGCAACGATCAATGATGACTGTGCGGGTTTACGACAGTCAAGGCTTGCTATGGGAGGCTCTGTCACTCAATGAGATGGTACTGCACCGTGAGCCCTTGACGAGTATGTGTCATTTTGAGGTACAGATTGGTCATCACATTCCTGTGGATATTGCGGCGGATGGCGTAATTATTTCCACACCTACAGGTTCGACAGCCTATGCGCTCTCTGCGGGGGGACCTGTTATCGAACCTGGAATTCCCGTATTTCAGCTTATTCCTATTTGTGCCCACTCTATGGCATCAAGGGCTTTAGTATTTGCTAATACTGAAAAAGCAATCGTTACTCCTGCTAATCGTCATCGTTTAGTATTAGTAGTTGATGGCAACGCTGGATGCTATGTCTATCCCGATTATCGGGTTGAAGTTGAGCGATCGCACTATCCTGCAAGGTTTATTCGCTTAAAAAAAGGTGAATTCTTTAAGATTCTGCGCGAGAAATTAGGCTGGGGCTTGCCACATATTTCTAAGCCAACTTCAGACGATTGGGCTTAAAATCACTCAAAGCATATCCAAGGACGCTATGAGTCAAAGTCTTAACTTTGCAAACCAAAATTTGCGAGATCGTTCCTTTAAAGGTAGAAATTTGGTCGGCGCTGACTTTAGTGGCGCTGACCTGCGTGGATGTGACTTTTATCGATCTCAACTGAAATTTGCCAATTTTGCCAATGTGCGGACTGGCAGGAGTCCACGTCAGATTGCGATCGCTAACTGTGTTTCATTTGTGATCGCCTTGATGTTTGCGGGAACAGCCTCAATTGCGACGATCCTGCTGATTACTTTTATTCTTACTTTCATCTTTGGGGCAGGAATTGTTAATCGCAATACGATCTATTGGGTTGCCATTATCGCAATTGTGGTCTTTGCGGTTGGTTTTGCGATCGCCTTTACCAGTAACTTTGCCCTCTCCCATACCAAGAGTATTTTTACGGCAATCCCGATTTCTCTATTTGTTGCCTTTGCATCGGGATATTTTGGTTCAACATTTACGAAAATATTAGTGTCTGGTGCTTTCAATGCTATCTCTAATTCCATAACATCTAATAGCTTCGTGGCTCTACTAACATTTTTAGCGATCGAACCATTACAAATTTTTGGTAGCCTCTACTTATTTCGCCTTGCAGTTAATAACTCACGCACAGCTATAGGCACAAAGTTCCAGTATGCTGATTTGACTCAAGCTTCATTTCACAAGGCAACCCTAGTGAGTTGTGATTTTACTAACGCAATTACCAATGAGGTTAATTGGGAACAAGCGCAGATCACAAAATGTAAGTTATAGATAATTCAAATAAGAACTACAGCTTCGACTTCGCTCAGCTAGCTTATACCGATGGCTGAGCGGAGTCGAAGCTCCTCTGCAAATTATTTAAAACAACTATATAAATAAGAAAGAATTTTCTAAATAGCAAAAACGGTGAGAGAAAGATGGACTGATGAAAGGTTAGATCGCTTAGCAAATACATTTGCAAGTACCAGTGTTAAATTAACGTGAGTTCGGGATAATTTGAAATGGTCTTTGAGAGAGGGTTTGCGACGCAAACCCTCTCTCAAAGACCAAAAGTAAAACCCTTGCTACGCAAGGGTTTTACTTTTGGTCTTTTAAAATTTGCCAGCTTAACCCGAACTGACGTTAAATTAGACAGCTTTATTTTTGACACATCACGCCTTTTTACAAAATTAGGTGAAAGTCAAGCTCGTAATGATGCAGCTACAGAAACTTTACTTCAGGCTGTCACAAGACTAACGCAAAGCCAAGAAGCTCAATGGCAAGCCATTAGGGAGATGTAATCTGAAGTAAGAGGACTACAAATTGAAAACCAACGGATCTTACAGCGAGCGAGTATTGGGACTAACTGATGATGAGTTCTATAGCTGCCGCCAAGTGTATCAGGACATAAAACCCAAGAATAGGAAGGCGGCGCTTCGCGCCGCTTTCCTATTCTTAGGTTTTGCTTTTGTCCTAACACAAGTGACTGCAGCTATAAATAAACAGAAGGGACGCAAAGCGTCCCTTCTGTTTATTCGTCTTCAGCAAATTGATAACGGAATAGATCCTTAGGATCTGGTTCAGGAGAAGTTTCGGCAAAGCGAACACATTCCTCAACCACATCGCGGATCTTTTTGTCGATCGCCTTCAATTGGCTTTCATCAACTAATCCATGCTCAATCACACGGCTAGCGAAGATTTTAATCGGATCGCGACCAAACCATTTATCCTTATCTTCCTTGCTGCGTAGCTCGTCAGGGTCAGCGAGGGAGTGACCTCTAAAGCGATAGGTCATACATTCTAAAACTGTAGGTCCTTCACCAGCTCGAGCGCGGCGGATTGCTTCTTGAGCGTATTTCCGTACCTCGACTACATCCATGCCATCAACTTCAAATCCGGGCATACCAAAAGCTTCTGCCTTCTTATGGATGCGGACATCAGAGGTTGCACGAACATGCTTCATGCCGATCGCCCAATCATTATTTTCAATCACAAAAATAATTGGCAACTTCCACAAAGCCGCCATGTTCAGCGTCTCGAAGAATTGACCATTATTACTTGCGCCATCACCAAAGAAACAAGCGGTAACTTGGTCAGCATTAGGATCGCCCATTACTTCGCGGCGATATTTGGACTGAAATGCTGCACCTGCCGCTACGGGAATACCTTCAGAAACGAAAGCATAACCACCCAAGAAATTATGCTTGGCGGAGAAGATGTGCATAGAGCCACCGCGTCCCTTACTGCATCCTGTCTCTTTACCAAATAGTTCTGCCATGACTTCATTGGCTGTAACACCTGCACTGAGGGCATGAACGTGATCGCGGTAGGTGCTACATACATAGTCATCGGGGCGCATTGCTTTGATTACACCAGTAGCAACGGCTTCTTGACCATTGTACAAATGCACAAACCCAAACATTCTTCCGCGATAATACATCTCAGCGCACTTATCTTCAAAAGTACGTCCCAGCACCATATCTTCGTAGATGGTGAGGACTTCTTCTGTGGTGAGATTAAGTGCAGAGGTCGCAACAGGCGCAACAGTGTCTTGAGGCATCGATTCAGTACTTGTGCTAATCGTTAAAAATTTTTCTTTTGCTAGTCTAGCAGCGAATGACTATTGCAGTACAGGTCATATATCAAAAGAACCACAAGAAATTTTTTAAAAGCGTTGCAAAGCAACGCTTTTAAAAAATTTCTTGTTTCGGGTTTGAGCGCTAAGCGCTGTAGTTGATAACATGCCCTTGGGAGAGCAACATTTTGCATGGCTTCATTGATTTTATTGAGCTTTTAAGATCGTGCTAATCTAACTACTTAGATTTGATTTGTAGAGCGCTATGACTGGATTTGTTGGATTACACGTTCATACCGAGTACAGCCTGCTTGATGGGGCAAGCCAAATTCCTGATCTAGTTAGCCGTGCGGTGGAATTGGGAATGCCTGCGATCGCCTTGACCGATCATGGTGTGATGTATGGGGCGATCGAACTCATCAAAACCTGCAAATCCAAAGGAATTAAGCCAATCATTGGCAATGAAATGTATGTTCTCAATGGTGATATTACTAAGCAAGAGAAAAAGAAAAAATATCACCAATGCGTTCTCGCCAAAGATACACAGGGATATCGCAATCTCGTCAAACTAACTTCCATTTCCCATTTACAAGGTTTTCAGGGAAAAGGTATCTTTGCGCGTCCTTGCATCAGCAAGGATTATCTTCTGCAATATAAAGAAGGTTTGATACTTACTTCGGGATGTTTAGCAGGAGAAGTTCCACAGGCGATCATGAAGGGCGATCCTGAAGAGGCGCGACGGGTGGCGGCTTGGTATAAGGAACATTTTGGCGATGATTATTATTTAGAAATTCAAGATCATGGCTATCCTGAAGATCGGATTGTGAATGTGGAGATTTTCAAGATTGCAAGGGAATTAGATATTCGCGTAATTGCCACCAATGATTCGCACTTCACCTCCTGCTCTGATGTGGAAGCCCACGATGCGTTGCTTTGTATTCAAACAGGAAAACTGATTTCCGATGAGAAGCGTCTCCGTTATAGCGGTATGGAATATCTCAAGTCCTACGATGAGATGAAGCAGCTATTTCGTGATCATTTGGAAGATGAGCTAATTGAAGAAGCACTTGCCAATACTCTCCATGCTGCCAATAAAGTCAAGCCCTACGACCTCATGCGCGATCCCCGTGCGGCGGACTATCCGATTCCTGAAGGTCATACTGCGGACACCTATTTTGAAGAAGTGACATGGCAAGGTTTATTACAAAGATTTAATGTCAAAACCCATGCTGAAATCCCCCAAAACTATCAAGAGCGTCTGCGCTTTGAATTGGGAATCATCATGCAAATGGGCTTTGCGACTTACTTCCTTGTGGTGTGGGACTACATCAAATATGCCAGAGACAAAAAAATTCCTGTAGGTCCTGGTCGCGGTAGTGCCGCAGGTTCACTCGTTGCCTATTCGTTAGGAATTACGAATATTGACCCAATCCATCACGGACTGCTATTTGAGAGATTTCTCAATCCTGAACGGAAGTCGATGCCTGATATTGATACGGACTTCTGTATCGATCATCGTAGTGAATTGATTGAGTATGTAACAGAACGCTATGGACAGGAACGGGTCGCCCAGATTGTTACCTTTAACCGCTTGACTTCTAAAGCGGTTCTCAAGGATGTCGGACGAGTGCTAGATGTCTCCTACAGCGAAGCCGATAAGATGGCGAAAATGATTCCTGTTTCGCGTGGCAAGCCCGCGAAATTAAAGGTAATGATTTCCGAGGAGTCGCCAGCACCAGAATTTCGCGATCGCTACAAGCAAGATGCCAAAGTCTTTGAATGGCTAGATATGGCAATGCGAATTGAAGGTGTGAACAAAAGTTCGGGCGTTCATGCGGCGGGGGTAGTGATTTCGCCATTTCCATTGGATGAGGTTGTGCCATTGCAGCGCAGTAATGAAGGGCAGGTAGTCACGCAATACACAATGGAAGATTTAGAATCCCTCGGTCTATTAAAAATGGACTTCTTGGGATTACGGAACTTAACCACCATCGAACATACCAGTAAGCTAATTCGCGATAATCAAGATCCGCAATTTCATATTGATGCGATCGCCCCTGATATGTCCACTGAGGCAAATCAAAAAACCTATAAGCTCTTAGAAAAAGGCGATCTCGAAGGTGTCTTCCAATTAGAATCATCAGGCATGAAGCAGATCGTAAAAGATCTCAAACCTTCTAATATTGAAGATATCTCTTCAATTCTAGCGCTCTATCGTCCCGGACCTTTGGATGCAGGGCTAATTCCTAAGTTCATCAATCGTAAGCATGGACGAGAAGCGATCGAGTATCAGCACCATACGCTAGAACCTATTCTAAATAATACCTACGGTGTTTTATGTCTTGCTAAAGGAACTTTAATCGCTAGACCAGATGGCACAAGTACAGCGATCGAGCATATTCGCAAAGGGGATCTAGTTCTTTCATCAGATGGTAAGCGCGTATGGTCAGCCAAGGTTGCGAAACAATGGCAAAGCGGTATTAAATCAATTGTTAAAATTACACTATCCACAGGTACAGAAATTTTCTGCACACCAGAGCATCGTTTCCTTACCCCACAAGGCGATCGGTTTGCCTATGAATTACAGCCTTTAACTGAGACAGAAGATACTATTACTTATGGCTCAATACTTTTCCAGTTAGATACTAATTCTTTAAATGAAGTAATTCCCGTATTTGTGGTTTCTGTTGAAGATTGGGGAGAATCTGAATGCTTTGATATTGAAATGGCAGATCAAAGCTCTCCCTATTTTCTTGCTAATGGAGTTGTTACCCATAACTGTTACCAAGAGCAGATCATGAAAATGGCTCAGGAATTAGCTGGCTATTCCCTTGGTGCTGCGGACTTATTGCGGCGGGCTATGGGTAAAAAGAAACCCGAAGAAATGGAAAAACAGCGTTCCATTTTCCTTGATGGTTGCGCGAAGAATGGAATTAGAAAAGAAATCTCTAACGATCTCTTCGATCAGATGGTTCTCTTTGCGGAGTATTGCCTCAGTTACGATACTTTAGTGCGAACTGTGGAATATGGCTTAATGCCCATCGGTAAAATTGTAGAACATCAAATTGAATGTCAGGTTTACAGTGTCAATGAGAATGGCTTTGTCTATACGCAACCCATTGCCCAATGGCACGATCGCGGCAATCAAGAAGTATTTGAATATGAGTTAGAAAATGGCGATCGCATCAGAGCTACTAAGGATCATAAGTTTATGACCACTGACGGTGAGATGTTGGCGATCGATGAGATATTTGAGCGTGGGTTAGATTTGGCTGTGGCAAAACAAAAACTAATTGTGGATGCTAAAATGTAGATACAGTGGATATACATTTTGGGGCTATTAATTATGACATCCGCGATCGCCAAGTGGGGCAATAGTTTAGCTGTACGCATTCCTCAAGCTATAGCCGAGCAGGTGCAAATTCAAGCTGGAAGCGAAATCAATATTGAGATTATTGATGGCAAGATTGTTTTGACTCCACATCGACGTAAAAAATATACTCTAGATGAATTGCTGGAAGGGATGACTTCCGAACATCTCCATGAAGAAGTTTCTACGGGTGTGTCTGTTGGGAATGAAGCATGGTAAAGCCATACGTTCCTGATCGTGGTGATATTGTTTGGCTAGATTTTGATCCACAGGCTGGACATGAGCAATCTGGGCATCGTCCTGCTTTTGTGATTTCACCGATCGCCTATAATCAAAGGTCAAATTTGGCTCTGCTTTGTCCGATTACTTCTAAAACTAAGGGATGGAAGTTTGAGGTTCTACTCACAGATACTAAGACTAAGGGAGTGATTCTTGCGGATCAGATTAAGATTTTGGATTGGCAAGCGAGAAGGATTGATTTTATTGAGAAGGCTTCTGTAAGTATTATTGATGAAGTTATTGGCAAAATTGAGGCGTTATTAATCTAGTGGTTAGATAGGTAGGGATCGCGCATAATTATGATTGTCGGGCAGAGAAAAAGTAGGCTGCTAAGCAAATAGTGACTCAATTAAATTTAGGTGGACAGTCATAGGGAGTATGGCACAGTGAGAACTACCTACTCGTAGAGCAATCCTTTTTTACTTTTCTTGAGGGAAATGCCTTGAGCCTCTCTAGGATTTGGAATTAAGCCCTGTAATGGATTGCGAGATTGGTAGTCGAGTTGCTGTCCGCGAAACCATAGAGCAGTGCAAGTGGCAATGATGAAAAACCATGTGAGTACTACAAGCTGCCAAGGTAGAAAACGGAGTAAAGCTGTTGTTGAGAAGTAAGCTACTAGAGGGAACCAGCAGAATAATGGAAAAGATAAAAAAGCAAATAACTTAATGATTTTATTGTCGATCTTTTGAGAATGCCAAATTCCTATTCCTATTCCAGTACAAATCATTACTACATAACCAACCAAAGCCCCAGCCCCAGCCCCAGCCCCAGCCCCAGCCACAGCCCCAGCCCCAGCCCCAGCCACAGCCAAAGCCCCAGCCCCAGCCCCAGCCCCAGCCACAGCCAAAGCCCCAGCCCCAGCCACAGCCACAGCCAAAGCCACAGCCACAGCCACAGCCACAGCCCCAGCCAAAGCCACAGCCACAGCCACAGCCAAAGCCAAAGCCACAGCCAAAGACGTACTAGAGGAAAGAGAATCAAATAAAATCTCAATACCAGCCCAAACTATACGATCACGGAACAATCGGGATAATTCAGTGCCAAACGTAATCGATCCGAACAATCCTAAATTTACAAATAAATTTGGCTCCCAAGGTTCATTAATTCCTTTGCTTAAAGCAATCCAGAAATAAACTATCAAAGGATATAGCATCACTATAAACCAATCTATCCCATCTTTCGATCCGAGAACAATAGGATAAAACATCTGTACTAAAGCAATTAGAGAAGCAATGCCAGCAACAATCAAAATAACTCGATAGTGCCAACTTTTACTAAAGGTATACTTCAATGGTTTAAAAATCCTTTGCCAGTCGCTTTTTTGAGGATGACGATTGTTAATCAAGCTATGCAGAAGCTTTAATTGCAGTTGAGGCGGAAGTGCAGACAATAAAAATCGCCAGTAAGAACGAGAGCCTTCAGCACCTAACGTATCGTCTATGAATTTGTTGATTTTACGATTCAATTCATCATCTATTTTTGTTTGTTCTAAAAGAATATCTGCATCGTCACTCAAGTTTTTAGGTAGTTTGATTTTGTCAATCATCTGAATCGACAAAAGAGGTATTACAATTCTGGGATCAATCTTTGCGGTAAACTGAGGCGAATTTGCTCTTGATGTATTTTCCACAATATAAGCAATAGAACCTATCATAAATTGCCACCTTGAAGATGATTGATTCTCAAAAGGTTTCCATATCCAATCAATTAAATCTAATTTATTGCGAAATTCTTTAGAATAAGAAAGAATTCTATTCTCTGGTACTTTCAAATCCTCAGACGGTGCGAGAACAGCATCAGTGTTGTGTAGACTCTCTTCAATTTCAGGTAGCATAATCAATGCAGCTAGATGCCAAGCAGCACGTTCTGAAATTTCTCCCTTTTGATACCAAAAGAGCTGCATCAATGCTCTAGCAGCTTTAGGTGTAGCTATTTGATTCAAGTCATCAAGCACATGGACATGACCTAAATTAGCCAGAGATGTAAATTGCTCTACTGCCAAATCTCCCATTCTCACCAATGGCTGACCTGCTTCAGGATGAGAAATATATTGCTCAGCAAGTACCTTTGCTCCTTCTGGCAAATTCGTCATCGACAGAGCATTTGCCGCAACCACACGACGAGATTTTTCTGGATCTGTAGCCAGAGTTTCTGCTAAGAAATTGAATACAGCTTTTCCTCTAGGTCGAATATCTGCCGCTACCGCACCAAAGGCTTTAGCAATTACATCCTCTTGCCCAACTGCCGCCAAATTAACTTTAAAGTCATCAATAATTCGATCAGCTATTATCTCATCTACCCTTTGAGCATCAGCAAGACATTCAAAAGCCGTATTTTTATCAATACTAAAAATTCGCTCAATTATATTTGTGCTATCCTCAGCCAAGCCACACCATAGCTTGACCACCTCACGCCAGCCATCAGGATCTTTCTCAAAGCGCGTTACTAAACCCTGTTCATCTTCAATCAGTTTTGCCGCCGCAAAATATTCTTGCAAGGTCAAATGAGCAAACTGATAGCGTTCTCCCCCATCAATCTCTAATAGTAATCCACTCCGTTCGACAACTTCCTTTAAAAAAGCTTCCGCTTTGTCTATATCAATATTGAGGCTAGGAAGTACCTGCTTAACTTCAGCAATAACCGTTAAATAATCAATACTCCGCCGATCTGTTTGCTGATGCTTGCCACTATCTTGGTTATACAGCGCAAGATGTCGCAATACCGACTTCTTATCTCTAGCTGGGAATTGATTATGCTCTTGATGCCACTGATCCAACAAAAGATCCGTAGACTTTTGATAGAACTCCGATCTGGAATGGGGCAACACAAAGGGCGTATCGGTATAAAGATAAGCAATAATCGTCAGCATAAGTGGATTACGCGCCAATGCCATAATCCGAGGGCGATCGTGCAAATTTCTGAGCAATTGTTCAACCGACTTATCATCACGCATACTCGATTGCCAAGGCTGTAAAAAATTTTGAATTTGTTGATCCGTAAATTCTTCAACCTCCAAAGTTTGATCGACAACCTCGCTAAATTCACCATTGTAAACCTGAGTACGACAGGTAATTAAAACCCGACACTTTGAGTGTTGATCGATCAAATCTTTGATTCGTTGTATAACTTCTGGACGTTCAGAGCTATTGACTTCATCTAGTCCATCAAAAAGCAATAACAAAGTTCCATTTTTTAATCCCTGCGCCACAAATCGATCAGCCTTGGGGAAATCATCCCTTTCTAATGCCTCAACTAAATACTGACTAATCGATTTAGAGCGATCGCTCAAACGATGCAATTCCAACAAAATTGGCACATATTGCCCAGAAGTAGCAAACCCATTTTCGGCATAATTCAAAGCAATATGCTTGAGCAGCATTGACTTCCCTGCCCCCGGCGCACCTTTGATCATGAGCCGCCGTGACTCAGCGATCGCTCGATAAGCATCCACCCCTTCATTTTTATCTGTCTCATTTCTTTTATCATGACCATCCACCACCTTAAGCGGCACATAAACCTCCTGCATTTGTAGTGGTTTACTCCTAAAAGGAATCTTCAGTTCTTTATGCTTCTCAATTAGCGCCTTCTGATAACGGCGTAAAGCCCAACCTTGAACAACCTTACTTCCAGCAAGCCAATTGTAAACAACAGATCCTATCCATTCAATTATCTGCTCCAACCATTTTTTCAAAGCTTCCTTAAAAACAAAAAACACCCCAATAATTGCCGCCGCAATCCAGCCGACTTTCGGGCTTATTTTCTCCCAAGGATCTGCTTCTTTAGCTTCCTTTAAGCGAGTGTATTCCTCTTCATAAATTTTGGCAATTTCGGGAGCTTTTAAACCAACAGAATTAGACTCAAACAACTTAAGCACAGTCGATGTCTGCATCGAACTATCATTCTTTATATGACGTTCAGCATAACCTTTGATTTCGGCAATTAATTCTTCTCTTGGCGAAAGTGTTGGTGTTGGAGAAGATGTTTGTTGAGCAGGTGTAGACCAAACAAATACAGTCAAACTAAATGCCAATAATCCCGAAAGTAAATATTTGTGTTTTATCCGAAGTCTTTGCCAAAACTGCTTTTGTTGTTTGCCCACTTTGCCTTAAATCCAAAAACTAATTTGATTTTAGGGTAAATAACAGAAAAATTCAGTATAGGCAAAAAAGGTTTGCAATTTTTCACTATTAGCATGACAATTCATTACTTCGTTAACTTGTCTGCGATTCGATCGCACCTTTAGTATTTCTAGCGATCGCGAATAACAATGCTTACCCGTCATTAGTGCGAGACGTTAGCATGAAAATAATTCAAAATTAACGAGGCAGAGGCTCATGTCATTACAAAATCTTACAAGTTAATCTGTAGAGAAATCCAATGGTAACAGGCGCCAGAAGCGATATCTTCCTATGTGACCTCAATCCTACTAATTGGCACAGAACAATCAGGAATTCGTCCTGTCGTTATTATTCAAAGCGATCGCTAAATGCCTCTTACTGGAATTCCTTTAATCGTAATGACCTCAAAACCTAAGTATCTTATCCATCTCTTCCTTACTAGGCTGATAACCTTGTCGTTCTTCATGGGTTGCCATAGAACGAGATATCTGTTTCATAAGATCATCATTTTGTAAAACAAACAAAGTTTCCTGATATTGTTCCCAATCTTCAGAACTAATTGCCGTAAAACTTGATTGCTTAGCAAACTGCCAAATCTGCATAAATCTAATCAGCGATGATTCAGGTGCTTGCTCAATTTCGCGAATTAATTGCTCTTTGATTGTCATACATTTATCCTCCTTGCCATTTAAGCATAGCTTATAAATTTTTACCGAGCTATACATAACAGCGATCGCCCAAAAGTTCTAACAACCTATGCTCATCCCAATCCTCCGCCACACCTTGCAGAACTTGATTAAATAACTGCTCATATTCGCGATCGGTTAACGGCACAAGAGACTGCGATGCGTCCGACTTACTACCAAACAAACCATGCAACCAACTCATCACGCACCCAGCCTCGCTATAAGCTCCCAAAATCTTAGCAATTTTTTCCGTAGGGGCTAAGCATTCCCACAAATGTTTAAGAATTTTTAGATACTCTCAAATTGGGAATGCTTAGCCCAAAGCCTCACCCATTAACCCAAAATCCCCAACCGCAGGAATAATTTATCGATAAAAGCAAAGAGGGTTCAGCATTTGCAGATCGAGATTTTTTGTGGAGAGATTTGCGATCGCGGCGCAAATGCTAAACCCCTACATCTGCGATACATTCAATTTGATGCATTCAATTACTCATTTGTTTTTGGCGATCGCTAAATAAATTAGTCTTATCTTCGCGCAACCCATTCCCAATATAAAATTTTAGCAACGCATCTATCGACATATCTCGACTTGCCGCAACCTCCTCAAGCGATCGCAGCGCATCAACTGGAATTTGCAACAATATCGCCTCAGTCTTACGGGGCTTGATGTTCAGTTTGATATCCTCTTCAATTTGATTCATATAACTTCCTTTCATTACGAGTAGCAGGACGGGCTGAAATTATGCGCGATCTTTTTCATTACCTTGTAAGCGATAGACAACATTCATAAACCAGTCTTCAATATGCTTTAATACGCTATTTCAATAGCTTAACTTGATAAGCGATCGCCCAAAAGTTCTAACACCCCTTCAACCAACTCATCCCGCACCCAGCCTATAAGCTCCTAAAATTTTAGCAATTTTTTCCGTAGGGGCTAAGCATTCCCACAAATGTTTAAGAATTTTTAGATACTCTCAAATTGGGAATGCTTAGCCCAAAGCCTCACACATTAACCCAAAATCTCAAACCGCAGGAATAATTTATCGATAAAAAGCGAAGAGGGTTCAGCATTTGCAGATCGAGATTTTTTGTGGAGAGATTTGCGATCGCTGCTATAAATGAAATGCTAAACCGTCATAACTAATTGCTTTTTTGCTAGAATTTCCACCAAAACAAACTTTTTCCCTTCATCATGATCGATCGCCTCGAATTCCCACTCGCCAAAGCACAATATCTGCTTAGCTATAGCGGTGAACAAGGTAAAGGCGGCGATAAAAGTCAGTTTTGGCAGAACATAATGGGATACGACAGCGCTGAATCGATACGTGACACAATTTTACAAAAAGTTACACCACAAGACCTAGTATTTCAACGTCAAGATGATTATGGAGATAGATATACAGCAATTGTTTCGTTAACCGATCAGCGTGAGCAATCAAGGGAAATCCTCACCGCTTGGATTGTACTGAAAGGCGAAAACATTGCTAGATTTGTAACAGCAGTACCACACCGCAGCAGGAGGTAAAAAACATGAGTAAGTTTCAAATGTTTGATTCTGTGACCTTAAATCAAGACATTCAGCTTCACTCTGGTGGAATTGCTCCACAAGGGACTGATGGTGCGATCTTGGAAATATTTAAAGATGGTGAAGCTTACCTAGTTGAACTATTTAGTGGATGGTTAAAGTTCACCACTGAAGGCGATATGATCGAAACATCCCAAGACGATCCCGAAGCATTTCGTGACACCCTAGATGTAGAAACACTGTACCCTCATCAAATAAATCCAATAAATCCTCATCAACAAAGTGACAAACAGAAAGTAAAGCAACAACTTTTAGCATTACTAGAACTACTTCCAGAAGAATCAATTCTGCAAGTTAAAGACTTCACAGAATTCCTTTGCTATAAGCAACAGGTTACATCAACCTCAGTAGTTTCCAAAGAATGACAAACCTTAAACAGATATATTTTTAGTGGAATAAAGTTAAGTATTTACGCGATCGCCTTTTTCGTGAAAAGATTTGCGATCGCTAAATAACTTAGCATTGTCTTCGCGCAACCCTTTCCCAATATAAAATTTTGCAACGCATCTATCGACATATCTCGACTTGCCGCAATTTCTTCAAGCGATCGCAGCGCATCAACTGGAATTTGCAACAATATCGCCTTAGTCGTACGAGGCTTTATGTCTTGATATAAGTAGATGAGCATAAATAAACTGAAAACGAAAAGATTGTTCCGCCCGCTACGCGGGCGGAACAATCTCTGGATTTAGGTTTATTTATGCTCATCTACTTACTTGGCGATATCTATAAAGATAGAGATGAGTAACTTTCTTTTATCTCTGTTTTGGGGTTAATAGCCTAAGCTTTCATTCTTCTTGTTTTTAGGAAGCTCGGAGACAGTAGCAGGAACATCACGCTTTGGACGGAGAGGAGCAGCTTGTAAAAAAATTGATTGCTCAGGACGCTCACGTACTAGTTCCCCCGGATTCTTTTCAGCTGATCGCATCAATTCATTATTAAAAGAACCTTCAGCCGCAGTTAACTGTCTCTCTTGGCGTTTAAGCTGTTCTAGCTTTTTATACTGCTGGTTCCACTGCTCTTGGGCATAGACTGTCCAACCATAAATCGCAAATACAGACACAGTCAGTAAAACTGTCACTACGATAGAGATCTTCTGCGTAGACATCAACAGTCGTAACCACAGAGGCAATGGAAAAGCGTTAGCACGAGGAAGTCGTTTAACGTTCTTGTTGGGAGATGTCTTGTTGGTTAAGGATTTGCGACTCGCGGGCAGGCGCTTACTTTGCCGATCCAGAGGATTTGGGGATCGTTGTGGTTCAGGCATTCTCGCTCTGCTAGCTGTCATTTTCTTAACTCTTCTCTCACTCAAGATTCACCACTGCTACTTGTAGCACCTTCATGTCGAAATTACCAAGTATTTTTTGAACATTTTGGAATTTCTTACCAAATATTTACTTCAAGCTTCACTCAAAGTAAATCATGGATAATTTCTAACCCTAGAATTATAGTGGTCATTGATTTTTTGGCAACAATAATTTAACGGTAATTTGATCGCCTTCTTGCAATCCCAGTTCTGTCGTGAGTCCAGACCTTACTTCGATGACATTATCTGCCACAACTCCATTTTCTGGATAGATCGGGCAAGGATCACTTTTGCAAGTAGTAGCATTACGAGCGATCGCTACCACTTTGCCATCAAGCAAGAAAATAATATCAAGCGGTGAAGGCGTATTTTTCATCCAAAAGGCAACAGGACGAGCAGGGATAAAGGGAAATAACATACCGCGATCATCAGGTAGGGGAGGACGAAACATGAGTCCTTTTTCTTGCTCCTTCGGCGTATTGGCGACCTCTAGCTGAATCTCGCGACCTGCGATCGTAGCAATTGCAGTAATTGGCAAATATTGTCCTAGTTCGGAAACTGGTTTAGGTTTAGTTTGAGGAGATAGTTGGGGTGATACAGTTTGTGGTGAAGTTGTAACGGGGATCGATGGACTTGTAGATGGTTTCGTACTGTCAGACACCGCAGGGGAACTACATGCGATCATCGACAGGCTCAAGCTAATCGTACATAGCTTTATACAAACTCTTTGGAGGATTTGGATCGAACTATGGACAGGTGTGTCACAATTTCTAGAAGTATCGCCAGTCATATTGCCAGTCATCCTATGTCTTTTCCTCTACATGTCGCATTCATCTGGCACCAACATCAACCTCTCTATAAAAGCGCGATCGCAGGCAAGTATCATTTGCCTTGGGTGAGGCTGCATGGCGTAAAAGATTATTTGGATCTCGCATTGATGTTGTCAAGATACCCAAACCTCCATCAAACGATCAATCTTGTACCATCTCTAATTTTACAGTTACAAGACTATGTGGAGGGGAAAGCCTTTGATCCCTACTTGTCATTGACCTTAACGCCTGTTGATAATCTCACGCGATCGCAAAAGCACTTTATTGTCGAACATTTCTTTGATGCTAATCATCAGACGATGATTGAGCCATACCATCGCTATGCCGATCTCTTAGCTCAGCGGCAAGCCTATGGGATCGAGTGGTGTGTCAATCATTGGCAAGCGCCCGATTTTAGCGATTTACTTTCTTGGCATAACCTGACATGGATTGATCCCCTATTTCGTGAAGCCGATCCTGAAATTGCTGAATGGTATGAGCGTGGCAGAGATTTCACCCTCGCTGATCGCCAAAGAATTTACAGCAAACAACGCGAAATTATTAGCCGCATTCTGCCCCAACATCGGCAAATGCAAAAACATGGTCAGTTAGAAATTACGACCACCCCCTACACGCATCCGATTATGCCTCTCCTTGCCGATACACAGGCTGGACGCATTGCCGTACCCCAAATGTATCTGCCCAATACAAGGTTTCGATGGGATGCCGACATCAATCTACATTTAGAAAAAGCTAAAGAACTTTACCGACAACATTTTGGTTGCGACCCTAAGGGTTTATGGCCCTCCGAGCAATCAGTTAGCCCTGCCATCTTGCCGCATATCTCCAAGCAAGGCTTCTCATGGTTATGCTCTGATGAGGGGGTACTAGGTTGGAGTCTGGGACATTATTTCCGCCGTGATGAACGTGGTGCGATCAATGCTCCCCACTTGCTATATCAGCCCTATCGCCTTGAAACCGTACATGGTGACTTGGCAATCATTTTCCGCGATCGCCTGCTTTCGGACTTGATTGGCTTTAGCTATGGGGCGCTTCTGCCTCAAGCTGCTAGTGACGATCTATGCGATCGCTTGATGACAATTCAAAAACAGCAAAATGAATATTTAGCCGAACATCCCGATGGTCAACCTTGGCTCGTGACGATCGCTCTCGATGGCGAAAACTGCTGGGAATTTTATCCCCAAGATGGCAATCCATTTTTACAGACCCTGTATGAAAATCTTTCCAACAATCACAACCTGAAGCTAGTCACTCCCTCTGAGTATTTAGCTAAATATCCACCCATTGAAAAAATTCCACCCCATCAATTGCATAGTGGCTCATGGATTGACTCCAGCTTTACGACATGGATTGGCGATCCAGTCAAAAATCGCGCATGGGAATTACTTGCCGAGGCACGCCAAGTTTTAGCCCTACATTCTGAAGCCACTCCTGAAAATAATCCTGAAGCATGGGAAAGCCTGATGGCAGCCGAAGGCTCCGACTGGTTTTGGTGGTTTGGGGAAGGACATAGCTCCAATGACGATGCCATGTTCGATCGCCTATTTCGCGAACATTTACAAGTAATTTATCGTGCCCTCAATGAGCCAGTTCCTCATGCTTTGCTCTATCCCCTTGAACCCCATGATGTTTCTACTAGCGATCGCCCCACCAACTTAATCCATCCCATAATTAATGGCAGATTTGAAAATGATGATTGGCAAGGTGCAGGTAAAATAGAAATTAGTGGGGCGAGAGGAGCAATGCACCAAAATGCACCTGTCAAACGCCTATGGTATGGATATGATCATTTTTATTGCTACTTGCGCCTAGAATTTAGTAATCTAGAGAACATTGCTCAAAGCAAATTACATCTGTTGTGGTTTTATCCAAGTCGGATTCATCCCAATAGTCCTGTAAAACTTCTTGATATGCCTGATGTATCACCGCTCAATTATTTATTTCGCCATCACCTAGCGATCGATTTTGCGGATAAATCAGTCCAGCTTCAAGAATCTTTAGAAAAATTTCAGTGGGAAACCATAGCGACTCATACGAAAATAGGTTTAGAGCAATGTCTAGAAATTGCCATACCTTGGAGTGATTTGGCAGTCAAGCCTCAATCCGTTGCAAGATTGGTGATTATGCTCAGCCAAAAAGAGCATTTTCAGATATCCCTACCTGAGTATACGATTATTCCCATTGAAGTACCTTAGTGTTGCGTTATTAAAGAGATAACAGTGGAAAAGCTAGAAAAAACCAGCATTGAGTCGATTGTCGAGCAGGCTTTGCAAGATCGCTACCTTACTCCAGCAATGGAAGCCGAAGTTGGACGAATCTGTGATAGCGCGTTTGAACTCTCGGTAGAAGAATACATGGCACTTGATCGCCTGATGGGTGCTTTGCTAACAGGGGAAGTGGTCGCTGTCCCACGCAAGCAATTTATTAATGTGATGGAAGAATTGGTGCTAAGTGAGGCTGTAGCAAGGGTTGCCGAGATTGAGGCAAATAGCAATAAGGTTTTGGATTTGGGGGACATTGCTGCCTATGCTCTCAACCGTTTACCGCCGCTATATGCCACCACGGAGCAAGGTGCAAATTATCAAAGAGAAAGGGCGTTAGCAGATTTGCAACACCTAATTGCTCAGCAAGTCAAAGAAGCGATCGATCGCAACCTTGATCGTCCTGAGTTTTTCCCTGATCGTTCCACCTTCGGCTCAGTCAATAAAGACTCCGTCCTTTCTCAACTGAGTAACTTACTTCAAGCCTACGCACCAGCATTCGAGGAAAAGGTTTAAGAATTAGTTGCAGCATCAAGCACTGCAACTAATCAAATTACATGATTGAGATCGTTAGGGGATAGGCGATCATGCATGATTTGACCATCGCGGAACCAGATAATCCGTTGAGTATTTCTTGCAACATCTGCTTCGTGCGTCACCATTACAACGGTAATGCCACTGTCGTTTAGTTCGCCAAATAGTTCGATGACTTCAGCTGTCGTATGGGAATCCAGCGCCCCAGTTGGTTCATCGGCAAGTAACATTACGGGATTATTGACGATCGCTCTGGCGATCGCGACTCTCTGCTGTTGGCCACCTGACATCTGATTGGGGCGATTATTGAGGCGATGTCCCATAGCTACCCGTTCGAGAGCCTCCGCCGCCCGTTCCTTTTGTTCCTTGGGGCGCACATTAGCATAAGCCATTGGTAACATCACATTCTCTAAAGCTGAGAGTTGTGGTAGTAGGTGATATTGCTGGAACACAAAGCCAATTTTGAGATTACGAACTTTAGCCAGATCCTTCTCTTCCATGCCTGAGACATCTTCTTCGTCTAGGAAGTAGTAACCAGAGGTGGTGCTATCGAGGCAACCAATAATATTCATGCAGGTGGATTTACCCGAACCTGAAGCCCCCATGATCGCGCAATATTCCCCTTGCTTAATCACAAAGCTGACATTATCTAAGGCTTTTACAAAGGTGTCATCTTGACCATAGTATTTACAAACTTCATGAAGTCTTACAATTTCGCGTCTTGAGTCGGATATTTCAGGGATGGTAGTTATGAGGTCGTTGGTTAGCATGTTTTTTCGGCTTTTGGCGGTTAGCTTGTTGTAATTTGTAATTCGTAATTAGCTTTTGGTAATTGGTAATTGGGAGTTTGGAAATTTCCCTTTTGTCTTGCTTAAATACTTCTCAGAGCCACAATTGGATCGAGTCTAGCGGCTTGTCGGGCGGGAAAAATCCCGAAAAATAGACCGATGCCACCAGATACACCGACGGCTAGGCAGATTGCACTGATGGATACACCTGCTTGAAGTGGGGAAACTGCGGCGATTAAAAGGATGCCACCAATACCGATCGCTGTGCCGATCGCGCCGCCTAATAAGGACAAAATTACAGCTTCAATGGTGAATTGCATCAGAATATCGCTAGGAGATGCGCCGATTGCTTTACGCAATCCGATTTCGCTGGTGCGTTCGGTAACTGAGACAAGCATGATATTCATAATGCCGATACCGCCGACTAGGAGTGAAATTCCTGCGATCGCGGCAAGCATGATCGTTAGTGCACCTGTGATGTTACCCACTATTTCTAAAGCATCCTGTTGGGTGCGAATGGTAAAGGTATCTTCGGCATTAACATCAGAAGAGCGATGGCGCAATCGTAATAGATTAGCTATTTGGAATTGGGCAGCACTAACGTTATCATTACTGGTCGCAGATACATTAATCACAGCAACGGCAACTCCATAGGGTGAGGTTTTACCTGTAAGGCGATTAGTCATTGTCGTAATCGGCAGAAATATTGTGTCATCTTGGTTAGTCCCCAAAAATGCACCTTTCTCTGACATGATGCCAATTACTTCATAGCTAGTACCGCGTATTCTAACTGTCTGTCCGAGAGCATTACCTTGTGGAAATAAATCTCTAGCAATCGCTGATCCTAAAGTCACAACCCTTGAATTGCGCTTAATGTCTTCTGCATTAAAAAAACGTCCTGACCCAACCTCCGCAGTTCTTACTTGTACATAATTATCGGTTGTGCCAATCAGGGTGGCGCGTTTTGTGTTATTACCTGCGATCGCTAGTTCTGAACCATTTATCTGAGGGGCGACACTGCGGACAGTTGGTACTTGACTAGCGATCGCTTCGGCATCGGCAAGGACAAGACGATTGGGCGGCGCGATCACATTACGACGTGCATTATCAGTCCCTGTAATTACAAAGATCACATCCGTGCCTAGTGCCTGAAACTGCTGTGCAGCATACTTCTGAGCGCCCTGACCAACACCAACCATCAAAATTACTGAGGCATTGCCAATGATGATACCTAGCATCGTTAATGTGCTACGCAACCGATTAGCTGCAAGGGTTTTCCCTGCCATGCGTAAGCTTTCCCAAGTATCCATCCTGAAATTCCCTGATTTACTTTCAATCTTTTATATCAATTAACGAAAGTGTGAAAATACTTTCGTTGATCAAAGGTTTGCAAAATTAAAAATAGCGTAGCCATTTTTAGTTTTGGCATGAGATATTTTCAAGTCGCAAAGCGTCATGAAGATATTCATTGGAAATTAACACTACACCTCGGATTTAGCATCATCTCATAGAGCGAAATTTGGTAGTTCTATCAGAGAAATTTTTGAAAGCGCGGCAAGCCGAGCTTTCAAAAATTTCTCTGGGTTTCAATTCAGCGCAAAGCGCTGTACTTAGGGAATTGCTATTTATCAAAGTATCTGTGGCTTTGACTTCGCTCAGCCAATGTTAGCTGAGCGAAGTCGAAGCTAACGTTGGTGGGACATTTTTTATCCGCAAGAGCTTTACTACCCAAATTTAGTAAATATCAGGTTTTGCGTTAGCATAAGTTTTAGTTGAACCTGACTCAATTCATAATTTTCTATGCCTAAGCTATCCAAGCCGCCAGATCCTAACGATCCTGAATACCAAAATCTTGAACGTAGAGTTAACTTTTATCTGCACCTTGCCATCTATTCCGCTTGCAGTACCTGCATGTGGTTCATCCAATCTATCACTGAAAAAGTATGGATCTGGTCAGTATGGGTCGCAGTAATTTGGGGAATATCGATCCTCGGACATGGCATCTGGGTATTGACTAAGGAAAGGCAAACACAAAAAGCCTAGGCTTGATTACACATAGGAAGGGTTACGCGATCGCGTAACCCTTCCTATAAATTTGCTAAGGGAACCTAATCTTCTACATAGTGATTGTCCACATTCCTAATCTACTGAATAAAGGTAAAGACATGGAAACTAACTTGTATGAAACTGATTTTTACAGTTGGACAGTAGAACAAAGTAAGCGTTTACGTTTAGGTAAATTTGATGGCTTAGATTTAGATAATTTGGCGGAGGAGATTGAGTCTTTGGGTAAACAGCAAAGAGATGAATTAGAAAATCGGTTGGGAGTGTTAATAGGACATTTGCTCAAATGGGATTCACAGCCAGAGTTACGTGGGAAAAGTTGGCGTTTAATCATTAAAGAACAAAGATTTTAAATCAAAAAGCTGATCCGCAAAAATCCTAGGCTGAAGTCATATCTTGCTGAAGTGATCGCAGAGGGTTTTGAATTAGCTCTAATTTTAGTGGAGAAGGAAACTCCTATAGAATCTAAAGATTTACCAAAATCTTTTCCTTACACATCTACGCAGATTTTGGATGTCAATTTTCCTGAAGGCATGGAGGTTTGATGTATAGCGATCGCATTAAAATCAAGTTAAAGACTTAAGATGGATGGTGGGGCGCTTTGCTCTCTACTTATCACATAGTAATTATCAGTTATCCAAATGAGCACTACAGAACGCATTGAACAGTTAGCTGCGGCGATCGCTGAAGATGTTTACATCGACATCGCGAAATGGCATTTATATTTGAATGATGCCCATTTGCATCGCCCCCTTGCCGAGAAGTTTTATCCAATGATCGTGGCGGGGATTAAGGGCTCAGATGTGAGCCAAGTCCTAGAAGAAACAAAGATTGCTATTGGTGGCGGTAAACGCGAGATTCCTTTGAGTGATTTAATTCCCAGTTCTTGCCAAAAACGATTGTTAACTATTTTAGAAGAGTTTGACTACTAATCCTGCGTCCAAACCTGCAACTAATCCAGTATTTCAAGCCATGCGCCGCCGCTTGGCTCTGTGGTATGCGATTGTCACAGCGATTTTACTGATTGTCTTTGCGACGGGATTCTATCTCTACGTGCAATCTACCTTGATTGATCGCATTGATGACACGATCGATCATGTTGCCGAAGTCATCGAGCGATCGCTAATTCGTTCTAATCTAATTGATTTAGAATCAGATTTCAGTCATAACTTTTCGGCAAATGCTCAAGAAATCGATGCCGATCACATTGATATCGACTGGTTTAGCCCTAGGGGAGAGATTCTCTGGACGACTAATGGTAATACTGATTCTTTGCAACAAAGAGAACGTGGAATTTTGCAACCAGTTTATCGCACGGTGCATTTGTCGGAAGCGGAACCTCTGCGCCAGATGACCGAACCGATTGTGATTAATGGAAAATTGTTGGGATATTTGCGGATTAGTCATCCTTGGTTTGAAGTCACTAAGCCCGTGAAGCAGCTATTTCTTGATCTTGCGGTGGGGACAACGCTCATGGTGGGCGTTGTTTTATTATGCGGTTGGTGGTTGGCAGGAATTGCCATGGAACCTGTGCGCGAATCTTACCAACGCTTAAAACAATTTACTGCCGATGCTTCCCATGAATTGCGGAACCCGATTGCAGTCATTCAAACTAATGTCCAAGTAGCTCTCTCCGATCCCAGTCCCGATCTAGAGTTTCAGAAATCCCAACTGGAAACTATTGAAAGGATTACGCGACGTTTAGGAAGATTGATTGAAGATTTACTCTTTTTAGCGCGGCATGATGGCGGTATTACCAATCAGAAGCGTGAGACTTGCAATTTGTCACAAATCCTCTATGAGGTGGGCGAAGAACAGCAGGCGATCGCTCAGCAAAAACAAATTACGCTCGAATTGCCTAGCGAAGATGCAAATCTCTTGATATCTGGTGATCGCGATCGCTTAGGACGCTTGTTTACAAATCTAGTTAGCAATGCGATCGCCTATACACCCAAGGGTGGCAAAGTGAAAATTGTTACCCAACCACTCCATTCTACAAATCAAGTTCAGGTTCAAGTCAGGGATACTGGCATTGGCATTCCTGAATCAGAGCTATCCCAAATTTTTGAAAGATTCTATCGCTATCAACCACAAAAAAGTAGCAAATCTGGTTCTAAATCGGGAAATTCGGCTACTAGTGAATCAGGGCTAGGTTTAGCTATTGCCCAAGCGATCGCCGAAAGTCATCAGGGACAAATCAAGGTTGAAAGCAAAGTCGGACAAGGAACTACTTTCACGGTAAATTTGCCAATTTAACGTCAGTTCGAGTTAAGCTGGCAAATTTTTAAAGCCCAAAAGCAAAGCTTTTGCTTTTGGGCTTTTAGGGAGGGTTGACATAGCCAACCCTCTCTAAAAGCCCGTTTCAAATTACCCCGAACTCACGTAATTTAATAACGAATGGTGTGTGCTTCGCGCTCACCATTCGTTTTACTTTTTAGCAAGTTTTGAGTAGATTAAAACAGCGATCGCACCCACCACAAAGCCACTGACATGAGCCAAATAAGCTACTCCTGGTAAATTTGGATTTGCCATTGCCGCATATATAGTTTGTCCAGCAATCCATAATCCGAGAAATACGACTGCGGGAATGGGAATGGGAATAAAAGAAAATCCAATCCATAATAAGGTCACGATTCTGGCGCGAGGGAATCTGACTAAATATGCACCCATCACCCCTGAGATCGCGCCACTTGCTCCTACCATAGGCAATTCAGACATTGGTGCAGTTATGACCTGTGCTAATCCTGAACAAGCTCCACAAAAAAGATAAAAAAACAAAAATCTCCAATGACCAAGCTTATCTTCAATGTTGTTCCCAAATATATAAAGAAACCACATATTCCCAACTAAATGGAAAATATTGGCATGAAGAAATTGTGATGAGATGAAAGTAACTGCTGCTTTGAGTGGCTGTGTAACAAATTCCTTCGGAATTAAAGCCCAATTTTTGATCCATTCAATAAATTGAAAGTCTAACAAACTCAACTGATAGCCAAAGATCAGCACATTCAACACAATTAAGAGATAGACAACAATGGAAGTATCTTGGGTTGGATTGTCATCATATAAAGGAAACATTACAAACCATAGGTAGTAGTTGCATAAATTTTAGCAAGGCTAGTGACAGTCATAGCTATAAAAGAGATAGATAGGACGAGCTGTACAAGTCAAGATTGAGCAGGAGTAATTGAAAGGACGTAAAGCATAGATGACCACATATCTCACAATATAAATGCCATGTCATTTTTACTCGTTTTTACTGAATTTTAAGTGGATGTAGTGCGGGATTTGCCCGCGCTACATCCACTAGATACATAAGTTCTAATTCCTAATATTTTTTAAAAAGCTTGCTTTGCAGGCTTTTTAAAAAATATTTTGGTTTTGTTGTAAGCGCAAATCATTGTAAGAGGCTTTATGAGGTAGAAGAAAATAACAACTTAGGTTATAGTAATCGCAAAATTAAGCCAACTAAATAAATAAACTTCTCAGATGCAATCTAGTTTTTATATTAACTTTGCGAATAGTGATGTGGCTAAAGCCATAGAAATCTTATCTGAGGATGATCTGGCGATCGCTTTTACAGAGATGGAGTTGGAGGAGAAACGCCCCGTGTTAGTAGCAATCGGTGGCGCAAGTTTAATTTCGGACGAAGATTTTGCTAAGCTGCAAAGGCTGTTTACAGAAGTGCTTGCACCCTTTGCTCAAGCTTTAGGATGTTATGTGGTTGATGGGGGGACGGATACAGGAGTAATGAAATTAATAGGAAAGGCAAGACATGAAAATCATGCAACATTTCCGCTGGTTGGAGTTTTACCAACTGGTCTTGTACGATTACCTAATGCGGTCGCTCCATCACCAGAGTCAGCGCCTTTGGAACCGCACCATACGCATTTCTTTTTTGTGGCTGGTAACAATTGGGGAGATGAGTCGCCTTGGTTGGCGAATATTGCGAGTTTATTGGCTGGCGAACATCCATCGGTGACGGTATTGATCAATGGTGGGGCGATCACTTTAGTTGATGCCAAAGAAAGTACGAAGGTGCATCGTCCAATAGTCGCGATCGCAGGTAGCGGAAGATTAGCGGATGAGATTGCCAATGCAATGGTACATCCAGATTGGGAACGGCGCGAGGAAATTGAGTTGTTATTAGAACAGGGACAAGTCAATTTATTTAATCTTGATGATCCGAGTGCTGAGTTAGAGAAGGTACTTAGACAAAAGCTATCAGGAGAGCAGAATTAATGGAAGTTCCATCAGAATCAAATCCGCTTAATCGATATCTTTTAGAAGATGCATGGCGATTGTTTTGCGTTTATGATCGCACGGCAGTTGTAACGCAGAAGCGGTTTTTAAATTTTCGGATTGCGATTTTGGTTGTGGGGGTAGTTTCAACAATTTTGGTGGTGATCAGATCTGCATGGGATCAGCAACTGCTCGGATGGATTGGCTTAAACAAGCCTGAATTTAGCCAAATTTTAAATATTTTCGCTAACGGCTTTTATTGGTTAGTGATTATTGCGCCGATCTTCGTCAGTGTTTTGTTAGCGGCTTCTGTAAAGCTAGATCGTGGGATGAACTGGATCATTTTGCGTGCTAGCGCCGAGCTCCTGAAAAAAGAAATCTATTGTTATCGCACACTGAGTATTTATGAACCGAAGAATACCGATATGCGTTTGGCTGAATCAATTCAGATCATTAGCGATCGCTTGATGAAAACACAGGTGAATCGGTCTGGCTTAGCTCTTGATAAGGGGTTAGAGATTGGCAGTAAGGAACTCTTAAAGGCGATAAAAAATAATATTTGTAGGGAAGATGGTGAACCATTCTCAACCTTGACGGTTGAGCAATATTTAGAATATCGATTGATTGATCAGCTTAGTTGGTATCGCCGTAAAACGGTGAAGCTAGATGAGCAATGGCAACGTCTACAATGGGCGATTTATGTTTGGGGTGGTTTTGGAACTTTTTTGGCGGCAGTTCGAGCGGAGATCTGGGTTGCGATTACTAATGCGATCGCGACGGCGATCGCGAGTTTCTTGGATTTTAAGCAGTTGGATACGACAATGATGGCTTATAACCAAGCTGCTTGCAATTTAGAGAATCTCTTGTGCTGGTGGCACGCACTGACGGATGAGACAAGGACTCATCCAGAGAATATCAAAAAGTTGGTCGAAAGTACGGAGAAAGTGATCCAATCGGAGACGAGTAGTTGGGTGGAAGAGATGCGCGAGGCTCTATCTGAACTGTATAAAGAAAATGAGAATACGGAAGAAAAAGAGGAACAGTATGGACAACTTGTTAATGAGAACGAATAGGTTTGAGATTTTGTGATTTCTTAAGATTGTGACAATAAGTATAAAAATATCGTCAGCGCTTTGCGCTTTATCAAAACCAGATAAATTTTGAAAAAGCTTGCTTTGCAAGCTTTTTCAAAATTTATCTGTACTACTTCTTATTCATGCAACAAAGTCGTTGTTTTGAATAAATTGCAGATGGGCATGGGCTTCGCTCAGTCCTCGGCGTAAGCTAGCTGAACGAAGTTGAAACTGTAGTTTTTATTTATCCTGAACTCGCATTAATTAATTAGCGAAAACGAGATCGCCAAATTCTTTGATATTCAGCATCGTTTAAACCACCTGAAGTATTAAGGTTATTGGCTTGGATTGCTTCATTAAGAGCATTAATGCGATCGCCCGTTGCAGGGTGAGTACTCAAAAATGCAGGAGCATTACCCCCATTGCTAGCACTAGCTAGTTTTTGCATGAATGCGGGCATTGCTCTTGCAGCAAAGCCTGCTCTGGTAATATTCATCAGACCGCGACGATCAGCATCAAATTCAGCTTCGCGGCTATTGGGTAAGCGTAGTGCTAAATTTACACCAATACCAACTAAACGATCATCACCAACCCCAGCAATCGTTGCAATACCTTGAGCGATCGCCATTTGCTTCATTTGCTCTAGGGAATGGCGACCCGCAATGTGTCCCATCTCATGACCGATGACACTGGCTAGTTGAGCGACATTGTCGGAAGCCGCGATTGTTCCTGTATTGATATAAACAAACCCCCCCATAGTTGCAAATGCATTGAGATTGTTATCATCAATTACACGAAAGGTATAAGGAATATTTGGGCGATCGCTAGTTTGTACGAGGAACTGTCCTAAACGAGTAACTAGAGCATTTGCCGCAGGATCGCGACTGATTCTTACTTCTTGCTGCACTTGAGCATCAATTTGCCGACCTAGAGAAATTTCATCATTATCGCCAATACTAGAAAGCTGAATAATCTGAATAGCTGATGGCAAAATACGAAATAGATCAGATAGGTCAAAAGCATTAACTACAAAGGGATTAAGAGTAACTGCCAAAATTAGAGATATCAGAGAAGCGATGACCACTTTCCAGTAGTGGTGAAATTTTTGGTTAATTAATTTTGATAATTGAGAGATTGATATTTTCATATTTACAGTTACCTCATCTTTTTATTGGCTTATAATCGCCCAATGCATATATAATATTCAGGATGTTTCCCCATCACCAGATTTAAATCGCAGAAAATTTAGAGTTGCCAGACTGAGAATTATCAAAAAAATACAGCTTAGATTTTATTATCTATGTATTACAGGGCAATGACGGCAAAGCGATAGAAAAAGTTGCAAAAAATTGCCAGAATATTAGTGTTTATAAAGCTTGGCAAGCAAAGTATTCATAGAGATATTTCACGATCTCCGACAAGAAAATATCTCTAGATAGGAAAATACTATATAGCGTTTACCAGTCTAGTGAAGTACATGTTTGTTTCCCCGCCTTCGGCGGGGAAACAAACATGTGTACCTCGCTTGCTTGAAAACTGCTATATAGCAGTCCTAAATCATTTGTAGATTTTTGGGTTTGTGGAAGCGCAACCATTAGGGTTGCGCTTCCACAAACAAACCATCTATTAGGATTGGTATAGGGATGAACAAATATTTTTGGTAATTTCTACTATAATTAAATATATTAAATAAATAGTTTTTACTATAAAACTGCAAACTATGTTTCTTACCGCTCCTCCAGCAGACCAAAAACTTTCCCATGATGCAATTCCTCAAGACCTATTTGTGGCGATCGCTGATCTCAAAAAGGAACTGAACGCAGTCATTTTGGCGCATTATTACCAAGATCCTGATCTACAAGATATTGCAGACTATATTGGCGATTCCCTCGGGCTATCTCAAGCTGCTGTCAATTGTCAAGCAGATGTGATTGTGTTTCTGGGCGTACATTTTATGGCAGAAACTGCCAAGATTTTGAATCCTAATAAACTAGTTTTGCTCCCTGATCTTGATGCGGGCTGTTCACTTGCCGATAGTTGTCCTCCCGATCGCTTTGCAGCTTTTAAAGCTGAACATCCTGACCATTTGGTAATTTCTTACATAAACTGCTCGGCAGAAATTAAAGCACTGAGCGATATTATTTGTACCAGTTCCAATGCTGTCTCAATCGTTAATCAAATTCCTAAAGATCAACCAATTATTTTTGCGCCCGATCGCAATCTAGGGCGTTATGTCAGCGAGCAAACAGGGCGCGAACTCTTGCTATGGGATGGAGCTTGCATGGTGCATGAAATCTTCTCTGAGCGTAAGTTAGTAGAACTAAAGCTGAGTCATCCTCAAGCTGATATCATTGCCCATCCTGAATGTGAAGCGAATGTATTACGCCATGCGGATTTTATTGGTTCTACTACTGGGTTATTAAAATATGTTCAAAAAAGCGATCGCGAAGAATTTATCGTAGTCACAGAATCTGGTGTAATTCACCAAATGCAAAAGGCAACCCCTTTCAAAAAATTTATTCCTGCGCCACCGACTAGCAATTGTGCCTGCAATGAATGTCCCTACATGCGTCTCAATACGCTAGAGAAGGTATATCTCACTATGAAAAACCGTTCTCCCGAAATCATTCTCAATGAAACTACTCGTCAAGCAGCGCTCAAGCCCATGAAAAGAATGTTAGAAATGTCAATTTAACAATTTAGGCAATAAAATCCTCAAAATGTGAGGATTTTATTGTTTAGAGATGATTTTATTTATAGAGGCTAAGATTTTCTCTGAGAGCAAACTGCTTGTATTGGTGATGATTTTCCATTAATTCATCTAATAATTTTTGAACTAAGTTCCAATCAGCAAAGCCATGGCTAGTTTCAGCAATAATTTGCTGACGGAGGGTTCTAACTTTTTGGAGATTATCTTGCGTCATGTTTTTTGTGTCATCCCAGCAAGCATTAACTTATCGCTATTGTTAAATAATATTTAGTATCGTAGAACTCAAAAACTAAAATAAATATACAAATCATGATATTGAGATATTTCTATCGTATATATCAGAATCATTCACTACATGAATGATTCTGATATATACGATAGTAGGAGCCTATACGGGATGCCCTACTACAAACATCACCTTGATCGCCGATGCGATGGCATACTGAGAAAAGACAAGCATTTATTTTGATCTCTTTTTATTTCTAGGCAGGAAAACTCATTAATGCTGATGTACACAGTCGAAATCACCCTCAAAAATAATCCGATCGCTTTGTCCGTGCAGCGCAAGGAGCAAGAAACCGCCGAGTCACTTTATCGTGATATTGCTAATGCGATCGCTAATGGTCATCCCAAGGTTTTGGAATTAACCTGCGAGAAACAAGAAGGCAAAAAGGTATCGGTACTTGTGAGCGAGATCTCAGCCGCACAGGTTTCCGAAAAATCAGGATCTTCGGCAAATCTCGGTGCAGGTTTTGTACGCGGCTAACCTTTAAACTAGAGGGGGATGCTTTGCACTCCCTCTATAAATATTTCTTAGAATTTGCATATTTGTTGCACTATCAGCAATTTAACCAATGCCCATTGACCAATCCGTTACCACTGCTGCCATAAGTGTTCGCGAACTTTCCTTTGCGTGGGCATCGGGCGAAACCGTTCTTGATCGTTGTACTCTGTCCGTTCCTAAGGGGGAATTTTGGATGTTGTTAGGGACTAATGGCAGTGGCAAGTCAACTTTGTTGAGACTATTAGCAGGATTGCTGAAACCGAAGTCGGGGGACATTGAAATTAGCGATCGCGTTGGCTTTGTTTTTCAAAATCCTGATCATCAATTGGTCATGCCCACGGTTGGTGCAGACATTGCCTTCGGCTTAGTATCTGAGAAACTTTCCTACATCGAAACTCTACATCGAGTCAAAGAATCACTCAGTGCGGTAAATCTCTCGCAAATGCTGCGCCGCCCCATCTACGCTCTCAGTGGTGGTCAAAAGCAACGAGTTGCAATCGCAGGGGCGATCGCTCGTCATGCGGAAGTTTTATTACTAGATGAACCAACGGCTCTACTAGATGGAGAAAATCAAACTGATCTAGTCGCATCTGTGCGTGAATTAGTCAAGCAAAAGAATCTCACAGCTCTCTGGGTAACGCATCGCTTAAATGAACTTGATTATGCTGATGGAGCATTTCTATTAGAGCGTGGTCAAGTCATCGACAAAGGCGATCCGATGCGATTAAAACAAGTATTGCTAGACCGCAGTTGAACTTTTGATCAAAAGTAGGGAAAGTATGGAAGATCAGCAAAATTTTCTTTACGAATACACTAAGTTTTGTCTAGAGCAGGCTCAGCATGGAGTTGACACTTTAGGTACTAAGTTGTCTGGTGTTATGGAGATTAGTGCTTTGTTACTGCTCGGTTTGAGGGTTACTTCCACTTTTCAGATTTATGTTAAGCCCGAACAAGCCCATTTATATTTTCTTTACTTGACATTAAAACTTTCAGCTTGTGTTGCCCTTGCGATCGCGATCGCTTTTGCGGTTTTGGGACTCTATCCCCGTAAAGTTGCAACTACGGGACTCTCGCCTGAAGTACTCACGCAAAAAGGCGAAAGCTTGCAAACAGCAATTACGACGACATGGATGCAGCAAATTAGTGATCTGCAAGTTTACAAAGAATCCCGCACCGTGTTTTTACGAAAGGCAATGATTTCATTAGGAATTGGCATTGCGATCGCAACTTTTGCGACCACTGATGCTTTTTTCATGGCAGTATCAGGGAAGTAAGATTGCCTGAGTTTGATCAATAGCCTATGTTGACAGCCTTTTTAATATCGTTATTAACTAATCCCGCAGGGCTACATAGCGCTGTAGAGAATAGTTCAGTTAATACAACCAAAATCGCCCAAGCCCCAAATCAACGCCAAATTATTTTGGATCGTCAAGAAATGCGTCCTCTCAGGGGCAGTCTTGACGAAGTGCCAATGTTTAATAGTAATAGTCCCGAAATTGTGCAAACAGAAGGAATTTTGCTATCTGCTTTTCCCTCGGAAGGAATGGCGCATCCCAAGGCGCATTTAAACTTTCCCTTTGAAGGGCGGTTTGATGTCTTTACTCATCACATTTCCAAAGCACCACCACCAGAGGACTTAAGAACTTTATATATTGGCGCGATCGCCTATAACCCCACCGATAAGCCTGTAACGATTGATGTGTTGCAAGGAGCGAGCTATCTCAGTCAACCTGATGCACCTTTTTATGAAGCGCCCAATTATTCCTTAAATAATAACGGTGCAACCTATCGCGGTCCAGGCGATCGCGCGATGCTCGATATTTTGCGGGGTCGTCGTCAGGACATCTTTCCTGCTCAGATCGTGATTCCGCCTAAGCAAAGCCGCATGTTGATGAATGTGCCAATCCCTGTTAAGGAATTAGAGCCTCCTTTAAATGGGCGATCGGGTTTGTCGCGTTTACGCAGTGATGGCAAAGTCTATGTTGCAACACTCTCTCTTTATGCCCGTCTTAATCCTGATGGAACCGAACGCGCTCCCACTTTAGCTGAATGGGAAAACATTCTCAAAACTGGTGAACTTGCCAAGCCTCGCGATGTCGTGCCTACGCCGCCAGATTTAACAGAAGGTTCCTTTGAATATAGCCGTGTCGCTGGTGTTCAACTTGGTTCACAATGGTTTGGGAATCTAACCGATAAGGATAGTAATGATCTTGCTATTCCTAAACGTGGTGAATCCTATTCCTATGGATTGAGCTTGCTGCAATACGGCACGATGGGAACAGGACAAGTACAGACAGCACCGCTAAAAGTGCGCTATCCCGACACAGCATATTCGGCTCATGGCAATTACGGTGTGCAGTACAACCTGACGATGCCTTTGCATAATCCAACTGATGAGACGCAAACCGTAGTTCTCTCTTTCCAGAATCCAATCAAATACGATAAGCCCGTTGGTGGTTTACAGTTTTTTGAGCCATTACCCGAAGATGTCTTTTTCCGAGGCTCGGTAAGGGTCAGATTCCGTGATGATAGGGGCTTAGCACAAACTCGCTATGTGCATCTGATGATGCGTCGTGGTGAGCGAGGCAAACCTTTAGTTACCTTAAAGATGCCCCCAAGCGATCGCCGTGTCGTCCAGTTTGATTTTCTCTATCCTGCGGATGCTACTCCACCACAAGTGTTGACTGTAACGACTACACCATAAAATAGTGGCGCTTTGCGCCGCTATTTTATGGGATATAAAATGATAAATTGATGGCTACGCAGTATTTGGAGATATTAATTTTGCGTCAGTTTAGTGTGCTTGGTCTGCCCGTGCATATTCATGAAAATTATCTTGATTGGCTTGATCAGAGATTGCAAACCAATCAAGGTACGCATGTTGTCACCATCAATGCAGAAATGACAATGCAGGCGCGAAAAAATCCAGCTCTGGCAAACGTGATTAAGCAAGCTGAATTAGTCGTACCAGATGGTTCGGGGATTGTGCTTTATCTGCGATCGCAAGGCGAAAAGATTGATCGCTGTCCGGGCATTGAGCTATCGGAAAAGGTCGTGCAAATTGCGGCGGAGAAGCAATGGCGGATTTTTTTGATAGGGGGCGCGCCCAAAGTCGTCGATACAGTGGCAGGAATTTGGCGTAATAAATGGACGGATATTGCAATCGCGGGAATGCATCATGGCTATTTTGACGCAGCGATCGAACAGCAGATCTGTGAACAGTTACGAAGTTCTCAACCAAACTTGATTTTGGTGGGATTAGGAGTCCCACGTCAAGAGTTATGGATTCAGAAATATCGCTATCTTTGCCCTAATGCAGTTTGGATTGGTGTAGGTGGTAGTTTTGATATCTGGTCTGAATTAAAAACTCGTGCCCCTGAATGGTTTAGCAAAAATCATCTAGAGTGGCTGTATCGTCTCTATCAAGAGCCTTGGCGCTGGAAGAGAATGCTTTCTCTACCGCATTTTGTCTGGTGTGTCACTATCGACTCTTTAAAACCCAAAAAATAAAAAGCGGCGCTTCGCGCCGCTTTTTATTTTTGAGTTTTAATAGAAACATGAAACATCACCATACTTCGATTCGGACATCGGATATCTTTCGGGCGATCGCCTTTTATGAAGCTCTAGGTTTTGAGGTAACGGAGCGCTTTACGGCGGGGATCACCCTTGCCTGTTGGATGCAGGGAGCAGGGACAAATTTGGAGCTTCTCCAAGTACCTGAACCAAAACATATACCTGATCCCTTCGGTGATGAGCATTATGTGGGCTACTATCACCTATCTTTTCATGTGGAAAATCTCGAAGCTTTTTTACAGGAGCTTGTAAATAAGTTAGGTAAGGTTAAATTGCTTTTGCCACCAAGAGAACAAAGTATTGGCGATCGCACCTATCGAGTAGCCTTTATTGCTGATCCTGACGGTTTACCGATTGAGTTAATGCAATAGTCATATAGCTATAGTCACACGTATCACGACAAATCAAAACCCAAATGGTGTAAGGTGGCTCTTCGCGCCGCCTTACACCATTTGGATTATTAAGGTGGCTTTTTTACTATTGAGCCGAAAACTTACTACTCCCTGCCCAGTGAGGGATTATCCGTTGCGGCGCTTTGCGCCGCAACGCTAAGTTTTGGTCTTCGATGTATATTTTTTGGTGGGAGGGGAGTAAGTATCGTAAATCCTCAATCACTTTGTAAGTTTTTGAGCTTGTGGAATCGTTCTCTTTTTGGTTGCGTTTCCACAAGAAACCTACGGAAATTACTGATATGCCACATCAAAGCCTAATGCTACTTAGATCAGTGATCCTAATTTTTAGTCCTCTAATTGAAATTGAACTTCTTTGTAGTTATCTGCACAATACTTGAGAAGTGACCAAATGAAAACAATAAGACCGAGCATTTCGAGATTTTCCTCAATAGACGCAAGCAAACTGTACGTCAAATTCTGATACCCGTATAATTCAGCATAGTATGCTTCAATAAGCTCAACTCTAATTACTCCTCCAATATAGATAGTCACAGATATCAAGAACCTGAGTCTCGTATATTGCTCTCCTCATAGGAAATTAATGGCTAAATTGAGAGTTAAATGATATGCCCTAAATGTTTTATGGAATGTGTAATCCCTCAAACTTTTCACAAAAACTCTTTTTTTGAGTTGAAATAGATTATAAGAATGTAACCCAAAGAGAAATAATTCCTAACTTATTAGGATTGCTATATAGCTTATACCGCCGAAGACGGAGGCACAACCCTATACATCTTGCTTTCTTGATGAAGAGCTATAGCAATTTTGTCCAAGTGGACTAATGATTTTGGGTTTGTCTAAGGAGATCGCGCATGAAGATAACGCGATGAAAGATGCAGCTGCTTTAGCTGTAGATTTTTCTGAGGTTCCGCCTTTGGATGGGACGGCTTCTCTATATATTGAAAATATTGAAAACATGTTTTTTGATTCTCACTATAAGAGAATAGCGTTTGATGTGGTTGGGGCTAGCTCAAAAATCCAACATCGTTTGCAGTCATATAGCTGCCGTCACTTAATGTTAGGACAAAATCAAAACCCAAGAAGAGAAAGGCGGCGCGAAGCGCCGCCTTTCTCTTCTTGGGTTTTATGTCCTAATACACTTGGCGACAGCTATAACGCTATTCAAAAAGGAGAAAAATTATATAGCAATCCTAAATTGGTTGTAGAAGTGCACGGCTAAGGCGTGCGCTTCTACAACCCCTAAAAATCACAAATAACTTAGGACTGCTATAGATAAAAAACTATAGATATTAATATTTTTCACTAATTGACTAAAACATTAAATAAGCAACCTAAGAATTATTGGTCAGATTAGAGTAAAGTTAATAATATAGAAATAGCTTAAAAAATCAAGTTTGAAAGTTGAGAGGCTTTTAATTTAATCTGGCACAAAACTTTTTGGTCAAGATTTAATGATGGTTTGTTGTTAAAAATAGTATCTTTCTAACTAGCTAAAAATAATCAAAACACAGAGTAAAGTAGTTTGGTGTACGCACATCGTACGCCAAACTACTTTAGGTTTTATCTCAAATTTCACATAGCTATTTATGTAGGTACTCCTTACACAAAAAACAGTTCAAATAATACTGTGAAACTAATACAGTGTAACTACTTAAGCATGAATTTATCTATTTTAAATTATTTGTTTAAGCAATTGAATTATACCTAGCTGAAGCCCCAAATACAATTGATTTTTATGTTTTCAAGGAGTAAGATTTCTCAAAATTTTTCTATTAAATTCTTGAAAAGAAATTTATTTTATTTGTTTTCATTTGTTTAGCTCAATAACTTATAACAACGCATTAACAAGGAGGTATTAGTGGATTTTTGGTCTTTATTTGTAATGGACTTCGTTAAACAATTGCAGTCCCCAACCCTAGCCTTTTTGATTGGCGGGATGGTTATAGCTGCTCTTGGTAGCGAGTTGGTTATTCCAGAGTCAATTTGTTCGATCATTGTCTTCATGTTGCTCACCAAAATTGGTCTGACTGGTGGGATTGCAATCCGCAATTCTAATCTGACCGAAATGGTGTTACCCATGATCTTTGCTGTGATTGTAGGGATTGCAGTTGTCTTCATCGCCCGCTACACCTTAGCCAAACTGCCAAAGGTTAAGGTCGTGGATGCACTGGCGACTGGTGGTTTGTTTGGCGCAGTGAGTGGTTCTACCATGGCAGCAGGTCTAACAGTTCTGGAAGAACAAAAAATTTCATACGAAGCATGGGCTGGCGCTCTTTATCCATTTATGGATATCCCAGCACTCGTAACAGCAATTGTTGTAGCCAACATTTATCTCAGCAAAAAGCAAGCTAAGTCTGCTGTCCTAGAATCTGGTGTTGAGGCTAGTGAAGATCATCCCAGCACGCAGCAAGAGTACCGCGATCAGCAAAAAGGTTCTGGCAATAGCCGAGTCAAGATATGGCCAATTGTGAAGGAAAGCCTCCAAGGTCCCGCACTATCGGCAATGTTGTTGGGACTCGCCCTTGGTATTTTTACTCGACCTGAAAGTGTTTACAAAGGCTTCTATGATCCTGCTTTTCGTGGTTTACTCTCTATTTTGATGCTAGTCATGGGAATGGAAGCTTGGTCTCGTCTTGGTGAACTACGCAAGGTTGCTCAGTGGTACGTTGTGTATAGCGTGGTAGCACCATTTATTCATGGTCTGCTTGCCTTTGGTCTTGGCATGATTGCCCACAAATTCGCTGGATTCAGCATGGGCGGTGTTGTCGTGCTAGCTGTAATCGCCTCTTCGAGTTCAGATATTTCAGGTCCGCCTACCTTGCGGGCTGGGATTCCTTCTGCTAATCCCTCTGCTTATATCGGCGCTTCTACAGCCATCGGGACTCCAGTTGCGATCGGCTTGTGTATTCCCTTCTTTATCGGTCTTGCTCAGGCAATTGGCGGATAAGCTTTCCATTCATTTACATATGAGGCTTGAGCCACTATCGCCATTTGAATTTGGCAAACTAACTATACCAACGCACATACATTTATAAGGAGATAACTAACATGGCCAAGCAAGCCAACAAACTCGTTATTGTCACTGAAAAAATTCTGCTGAAAAAGATTGCTCATATCATTGAGGAAAGTGGCGCAAAGGGCTACACAGTGATGCAAACTGGAGGCAAGGGTAGTCGAAACGTGCGTTCTTCAGGACAATCTAGTAGTTCTGATACTCAAGCAAATATTAAGTTTGAGATTCTTACCGAAAGCCGTGAGATGGCAGAGAGTATCGCTGATCAAGTTGCATTAAGTTTTTTCAATGACTATGCAGGCATTGCCTATATTTGTAGTGCAGAAGTGCTATACGGACATAGTTTTTGTGGTCCTGAAGGCTGTTAAAAACTATTTAGTGTCTTCCAATTTCATAAAGAACCATTAGGTTACTTAAAACACTATATAAGTGACTTATGTTAGGATAAAGCTAAAACACAAGAGGAGAAAGTCGGCGCTCTGTGCCGACTTTCTCCTCTTGTGTTTTAAGTCCTTATAAACTTGGCGACAGCTATATAGCAATCCTAAAAATGAAAGTCATTTCGACGAAAACAAAAAACAGTAGAAACCGCAATGCGATTTTTACTGTTTTTTCCCATTTACGAGGCGCTTTACGGCTCTCATTTACGAGCCGCAAATAGTTATGCGACATTACGTTAAAAAAATCTTAAATCTCATAATGGCTTGACAATTGGTTTGCAAACGAGTTAGGATAATGTGCTTATGTCTTGACCCAAAATCAGATATATACTCCGCCCACTAAAACTGCAGTCATTAGTGCATGAATAAGCCTACTCTTGTTACTCCTGCCTTCGTTCTACCAGATCTTGTAGAAATCCAGCGGGAGAGTTTTCGATGGTTCCTAGAAGAAGGACTTATTGAAGAGCTTGAGAGTTTCTCACCGATTACAGATTATACGGGCAAAATGGAACTCCATTTTATTGCCAAAGATTATAAACTCAAGCGCCCAAAATATAGTGTTGATGAGTCCAAACGTCGGGATGCCACCTATGCCGTACAGATGTACGTTCCCACGAGGCTTATTAATAAAGAAACAGGAGAAATAAAAGAGCAAGAAGTTTTTATCGGCGATCTGCCTCTGATGACAGATCGTGGAACCTTTATTATTAACGGCGCTGAGCGAGTCATCGTCAATCAGATCGTCCGTAGTCCTGGGGTTTATTACAAACAAGAAATTGACAAAAACGGTCGTCGTACCTACAATGCCAGCCTCATTCCTAACCGCGGTGCATGGCTAAAGTTTGAAACTGATAAGAATGATCTTGTTTGGGTGCGTATAGACAAAACCCGTAAGCTGTCCGCTCAGGTATTGCTCAAAGCGATCGGCTTAAGTGATTCCGAAATTTTGGATGCTCTCACTCATCGTGAGTATTTCCAAAAAACCATCGATAAAGAAGGTCAATTTGACGAAGACGAAGCCCTCAAAGAGCTTTATCGGAAACTACGTCCAGGTGAGCCACCTACTGAGTCAGGTGGGCGTGAACTATTGCGATCGCGCTTTTTCGATCCTAAGCGCTATGACCTCGGCAAGGTTGGACGTTACAAGCTCAACAAAAAGTTGCGCTTGAATACACCTGACACCGTACGGGTATTAACTGAGAAGGATATTCTCACCGCAATTAATTACTTGATTAACCTCAAGTTTGATATCGGCGAAATCGACGACATTGACCATTTAGGCAACCGTCGTGTGCGTTCCGTTGGTGAATTGCTGCAAAACCAAGTTCGTGTGGGCTTAAACCGTCTTGAAAGAATCATTCGTGAACGGATGACCGTTTCTGATGTTGATGCCCTCACGCCTGCATCCTTGGTTAACCCTAAGCCCTTAGTTGCCGCCATTAAGGAATTCTTTGGTTCCAGCCAACTGTCTCAGTTTATGGATCAAACCAATCCTCTGGCTGAACTTACCCATAAGCGTCGTCTTAGTGCTCTTGGTCCTGGCGGTCTGACTCGCGAACGCGCAGGCTTTGCGGTGCGTGATATTCACCCTAGCCATTATGGTCGCATCTGCCCCATCGAAACTCCTGAAGGTCCTAACGCAGGTCTGATCGGTTCTTTGGCTACCCACGCGCGTGTTAATCAGTATGGTTTCATCGAGACTCCTTACTATGCAGTCGAGAATGGCAAGGTACTAAAAAACCAAGAGCCGATCTACATGACAGCCGATGAGGAAGATGAATTCCGTGTTGCTCCTGGTGACGTAGCAACCAACGAAGAAGGTTACATTTTTAACGAAATTGTACCAATTCGCTATCGTCAGGAATGGGGTACAGCTTCTCCTGAAGAAATTGACTATGTGGCGGTTTCTCCTGTGCAGATCATCTCAGTGGCAACATCACTGATTCCTTTCCTTGAGCATGATGACGCTAACCGCGCCCTGATGGGATCGAACATGCAACGTCAAGCAGTTCCTCTGTTGCGTCCTGAACGTCCATTAGTTGGTACTGGGCTAGAAGCACAGGCAGCGCGTGACTCAGGGATGGTGATCGTCTCACGAGTTACAGGTGAAGTTTCCTATGTTTCAGCCGATGAAATTCGTGTCAGAGCTGATGATACAGGCATCGAGAGCATTTACCGTCTCCAAAAGTATCAGCGATCGAACCAAGATACCTGCTTAAATCAACGCCCTCTCGTTTGGGTTGGGGATAGCGTTGTTGCTGGACAAGTGCTTGCTGATGGCTCAGCAACGGAAGGCGGCGAAATTGCCCTTGGTCAGAACATTCTCGTTGCCTATATGCCTTGGGAAGGCTACAACTACGAAGACGCAATTCTGATTAATGAGCGTCTAGTAATTGATGATGTTTACACCTCAATTCACGTTGAGAAATATGAAATTGAGGCGCGTCAAACTAAGTTAGGACCTGAAGAAATCACTCGCGAAATTCCTAACGTCGGCGAAGACTCTCTGCGTAACCTTGATGAGCAGGGTATTATCCGCATTGGTGCTTGGGTTAGCTCTGGTGAGATTCTTGTTGGTAAGGTGACACCGAAGGGTGAATCTGATCAACCCCCTGAAGAAAAGCTGTTAAGAGCAATTTTCGGTGAAAAGGCTCGTGATGTCCGTGATAACTCTTTGCGAGTACCGAACGGAGAAAAGGGTCGCGTTGTTGATGTGCGTGTATTTACCCGCGAACAAGGCGATGAGTTGCCCCCTGGGGCAAACATGGTTGTCCGTGTCTATGTGGCTCAAAAGCGCAAGATCCAAGTCGGCGACAAAATGGCAGGTCGTCACGGTAACAAAGGCATTATTTCTCGCATTTTACCGAAGGAAGATATGCCTTTCTTGCCCGATGGCACTCCCCTCGACATCGTGTTAAACCCTCTGGGTGTGCCTTCACGGATGAACGTGGGACAAGTATTTGAATGCTTGCTAGGCTGGGCTGCGGAAAACTTGAATGCTCGCTTTAAGATCGTGCCTTTCGATGAAATGTACGGCGAAGAAGCATCTCGTGAGTTGGTGCATGGTCAGCTAGAACATGCCCGAAATCACACTGGCAAGGACTGGGTATTTAATGATGAATTCCCCGGAAAATTGACGGTCTATGATGGGCGGACTGGCGAACCCTTCGATCAGCCTGTGACTGTTGGCAAGGCGTATATGCTGAAACTAGTTCACCTTGTCGATGACAAGATCCATGCGCGTTCTACTGGTCCTTACTCTTTGGTTACGCAGCAACCTCTTGGTGGTAAAGCTCAACAGGGTGGTCAGCGCTTTGGGGAAATGGAAGTATGGGCGTTGGAAGCCTTCGGTGCAGCCTATATTCTCCAAGAATTGCTCACGGTCAAGTCTGACGATATGACTGGACGTAACGAAGCCCTCAATGCGATCGTTAAAGGCCATGCAATTCCTCGTCCTGGCACTCCTGAATCCTTCAAAGTATTGGTACGCGAACTTCAGTCGCTCTGTTTAGATGTGTCAGTTCATAAGCTGTCAGAAGATGGCAGTAACCAAGATACCGAAGTTGATCTAATGGTGGATGTTGGTTCTCGCCGCACCCCTAGTCGCCCAACCTACGAGTCAATCTATCGAGGCGACATTAACTTTGATGAGGATGATGACTAATTTCTAGAAAGAGCGTCGCAAAGCGACGCTCTTTCTAGGCAAATCATGAATAATGTTTTGCATTTTTCTTTACATAAGCATTAAGCACGCAATCAATTAAGGACGTTGTAACGTATGGCGAAAGTGGAACAGCGATTTGACTATGTCAAGATTGGCTTGGCATCACCCGATCGCATTCGTAAATGGGGCGAACGTGTTCTACCAAATGGCAGTTTGGTTGGTGAAGTCACAAAACCTGAAACAATTAACTACCGCACACTCAAGCCAGAAATGGATGGCTTGTTCTGTGAAAGAATTTTTGGGCCTGCTAAGGACTGGGAATGTCATTGTGGCAAATATAAGCGGGTGCGCCATCGTGGTATTGTTTGCGAACGCTGCGGTGTAGAGGTAACGGAGTCGCGAGTACGCCGTCACCGCATGGGCTTCATTAAGCTCGCTGCTTCAGTTACCCATGTATGGTATCTCAAGGGTATTCCCAGCTATATGGCAACCCTGCTGGATATGCCTTTGCGTGATGTCGAGCAGATCGTTTACTTTAACGCCTACGTTGTCCTCAATCCTGGCATTGAAACTGAGGTAGATGGCGTTGTTGTATCCGTTAATAGCCGTGAAATTCGGATTCGGGGCATTGATGGCGTAGAACGCGCTCACTTACTACATCCCAAGCATGTACCAACGGTTCATGAGAATCAAGTTGTTGAAGCGGGTGAGGCGATCGCTAGCGCCTACAATCTCTCTTACAAGCAGCTCTTGACCGAAGATCAATGGATTGATCTTGAGGATCAAATCTATGCTGAAGACCCTGTCTTAGATGGTATTGAAGTTGGTATTGGCGCTGAAGCAATTAAGCAATTATTGCAAAATATCAATCTGGAAAAAGAAGCTGAGCGCCTTCGTACTGATATTGAAAACTCCAAGGGTCAAAAACGCGCCAAATTAATCAAGCGGTTGCGCGTGGTTGATAACTTTGTGGCGACTGGCTCAAAACCAGACTGGATGGTACTTGATGTCATTCCTGTAATTCCGCCCGATCTGCGCCCAATGGTTCAGTTGGACGGTGGACGTTTTGCCACCAGCGACTTGAACGATCTTTACCGTCGTGTGATCAACCGTAACAATCGTCTTGCCCGTTTACAGGAAATTCTCGCTCCTGAAATCATTGTCCGTAACGAAAAGCGGATGTTGCAAGAAGCCGTTGATGCACTAATTGATAACGGTCGTCGTGGTCGAACAGTAGTTGGGGCAAATAATCGTCCCCTTAAATCGCTTTCGGACATTATCGAAGGGAAGCAAGGTCGTTTCCGTCAAAACTTGCTCGGTAAACGGGTTGACTATTCGGGACGTTCGGTTATTGTCGTTGGTCCTAACCTGAAGATTCACCAATGTGGTCTGCCTAAGGAAATGGCGATCGAGCTATTCCAACCCTTTGTAATTCATCGCCTGATCAAAACGGGCTTGGTAAATAACATCAAAGCTGCGAAAAAGCTAATTCAACGTAATGATCCAGCCGTTTGGGACGTGCTCGAAGATGTAATTCGTGAACACCCCGTTATGCTGAACCGCGCTCCGACGCTTCACCGTTTAGGTATTCAAGCTTTTGAACCATTGCTAGTTAGCGGTCGAGCGATTCAATTACATCCTCTTGTCTGTCCTGCCTTTAACGCCGACTTTGACGGTGACCAAATGGCGGTTCACGTACCTTTATCTATTGAGGCACAGGCTGAAGCACGGTTACTAATGCTGGCTTCTAACAACATCCTTTCGCCTGCAACGGGTCGTCCCATTGTTACACCTAGCCAAGACATGGTTTTGGGATGTTACTACCTCACTACCGAAAATCCCTATAAACAAAAGGGCGCAGGTCGTTACTTTGCGAATTTCAATGATGTGGTGATGGCTTACGAGCAGGGTGAAATTGATATTCACTCCAGTGTGTGGGTGCGCTTTGACGGCATTATTGAAGGTCAAGGTGAGGAAAAAGACAGCGAAGAAGCCAAGGTCACAACCTTAGAAGATGGTACTAAAGTCAAGGAATTCCCATTCCGCCGTATTCGTGAGGATGCTGAAGGTGGCTTGATTTCACAGTATGTCAAAACTACTCCTGGGCGGGTGATTTTCAATCAGGCAATTTATGCATCACTAGCTAGCTAAATGGTAAGAGAAGTAGTGCTTGGCACTGTTTCTCTTACAGCATAAAAATTTGAACTAATTACAAGATTATTTAATAGCTTAATACCATGGCAGATTTCACGATTAGCAACACGGATTCGCCTGAAGAAAAGAAGCCCCAACGCTTTATTAACCGTACCATTGACAAAGGACAGCTAAAAAAGCTGATTGCTTGGGCTTTTACCCATTATGGAACTACTAGCGCTGCTAACGTTGCTGACCAATTGAAAGCGTTAGGCTTTCGCTATGCAACTCAGGCAGGGGTATCGATCAGTATCGAAGATTTACAAGTTCCTGCTAGTAAGAAGGCTTTACTAGCGGCAGCAGAACAGGAAATCGAAGAAACTGAAAGTCGTTATACCAGAGGTGAAATCACCGAGGTAGAACGGTTCCAAAAGGTAATTGATACATGGAACGTGACTAACGAAAACCTCAAGGATGAGGTGGTGAAAAACTTTAAGAGTAATAACCCTCTGAACTCTGTATATATGATGGCGTTCTCTGGAGCACGGGGTAACATCTCGCAGGTTCGTCAGTTAGTCGGTATGCGTGGTTTGATGGCTGATCCTCAAGGGGAAATCATTGACTTACCAATTAAAACCAACTTCCGTGAAGGCTTGACTGTTACCGAGTACATCATTTCCTCCTATGGTGCGCGTAAAGGTCTGGTAGATACAGCACTACGGACTGCCGACTCTGGATACCTCACCCGTCGTCTGGTAGACGTATCGCAGGATGTGATCGTTCGGGAAAATGATTGCGGTACTACTCGCGGCATTAAGCTCAAGGCAATGCGTGACGGGGAAAAGACCTTAATTAAGTTGTCCGATCGCCTATTTGGTCGTGTTGCTGCCGAAGATATTGTCGATCCGAAGACTGGTGAAGTGATCGTCATGCGGAACCAAGAGATTTCCGAAGATCTCTCCTTGGCAGTGCAAAAGGCAGGCGTTGAAGAAGTTTGTGTCCGCTCGGCATTTACCTGCGAATCGACGCGATCGGTTTGCCAGATGTGCTATGGCTGGAGCTTGGCTCATGCCGAATTAGTAGATATCGGTGAAGCTGTGGGGATTATCGCCGCCCAGTCTATTGGTGAACCTGGTACACAGCTAACCATGCGTACCTTCCACACTGGTGGTGTATTTACTGGGGAAGTCGCGGAACAGCAACGCGCTCCCCATGATGGTGTGGTTAAGTACAGCAAAAAGCTGAAAGTGCGTCCCATGCGTACCCGCCATGGTGAAGATGCATTCATCGTGGAAGCGAATGGCGATTTTACCCTAGAAAGTACTGAAGGTAAGCGTGTATATGCGGTTACCCAAGGTTCGACTCTCTTAGTTAGTGATGGTCAGAAGGTAACTCAAGGTCAGTTAATGGCTGAGGTTGCGGCTACAGGTCGAACTGCACGTAAGACTACGGAGAAAGCAACCAAGGCTCTGAATACTGGTTTGGCAGGTGAAGTCTTATTCTCTGATCTAGCGATCGAAGAAAAGAAAGACCGTCAAGGTAACACCAGTTATGTAGCTCGTGGTGAAAAAGGTCGGGTTTGGGTTTTGGCAGGTGAAGTTTATAACTTGCCCCCCGGTGCTGAGCCAACTGTTAAGAATGAGCAGCAAGTGGTTGAGGGTGACGTTTTAGCCGAAACTCGCTTAATCACTGAGCATGGTGGTGTAGTGCGTCTGAGTGAAGAAGACAGCCGCCATAATCGGGAAGTGGAGATTATTACCGCTTCGGTAGTACTTGATCAGGCGATCGTGAAGGAAGAAAGCTACCAAGGTCGTGAACATTACGTTCTTGAAACCCAAGGTGGTCAAAGCTTCTCGCTCAAGGCTTCCCCTGGAACTAAGCTGACCAATAATCAGGTAGTTGCAGAACTAATTGATGATACTTACCACACCAAGAGTGGCGGTATTATCAAGTTTGCAGGTGTAGAAGTTGCGAAGCGCAGCAAAGGCAAGCAGGGCTACGAAGTCGTCAAGGGCGGTACTTTGCTCTGGATTCCTGAAGAAACCCATGAAGTCAACAAGGATGCTTCGCTGTTAATGGTCGAAGAGAACCAATTCATCGAAGCTGGAACTGAAGTTGTTAAGGATATCTTCAGCCAAACCGCAGGCGTTGTCGAAGTCTTCCAAAAGAACGACATTTTGCGTGAAATCGTGATTAAACCAGGGGATTTACACTTGGTTGATGATCCTCAAACAGCGATGCAAAAGAATGGTTCTTTGGCTTACCCCGGCACAGAAATTATGCCCGGATTGGTTTCGCCTGAATTGCGCTATGTAGAGTATTTGGATTCCACAGAAGGTCCTGCGTTACTTTTGCGTCCTGTAGAAGAGTATCAAGTACCTGATGTGCCTACAGTTCCTAGCCAAGAGTCGGTGAACCAAGAAGGTCGTTCCATTGGTTTGCGGGCTGTGCAACGGATTCCTTATAAGGATGGCGATCGCGTTAAGGCGATCGATAGCGTTGAGCTACTCAAAACTCAGTTATTGCTAGAAGTTGATACTGACGCGCCTCAATTGGCTGCCGATATTGAGTTTATTCCTAACGACAAAGACCCTGGTAGCTTGCGTTTACAGTTGGTAATTTTGGAATCCCTCGTGATTCGTCAAGATACCTCTGGCGACCCTGCCCATAGCAACTCGCGGACTCGTCTGCTCGTCAATGACGGCGATCGCATTGACCCTGGAGCAGTTGTGGCTCGTACCGAAATCCTCTGCAAACGTGCGGGACAAATTCGCGGTATTCGCCAAGGCTCAGAAGTAGTACGCCGCTTACTCGTGGTTACTGAAGCGGATTGCATTACTACTGCTTGCCCTGATCCAAGTGTTCAAGCTGGAGATCTTTTGAGAGCAGGTGATGAGATCGGTGCTGGTGTAATTACCGAAGAATCGGGTCAAGTTCTCAAAGTTGAAGATGGTAAGGTCATCTTCCGTATTGGTCGTCCTTACCTCGTATCCCCTGGTGCATTGTTACAAATCCATGATGCTGATCTTGTCCAACGGGGTGACAACATCGCGCTACTGGTATTTGAGCGTGCAAAAACAGGAGACATTATCCAAGGTCTACCTCGGATTGAAGAACTGCTCGAAGCCCGTAAACCTAAGGAAATGTGCGTACTTGCTCGTACATCTGGTACTGCTCAAGTTACCTATGATTCCGATGATAATCCTGAAGTCAAGATTCTTGGCGATGATGGCACATTGGATGATGACTATTCCTTCAATGCGGGTCAGAGTGTAATTATCTCCGATGGTCAAAAGGTATTAGCAGGTGAAGCGATTACCGATGGTCCTGCAAACCCTCACGACATTCTCGACATTTACTTCCATGCCTACAAGGACTCCCTTGGCGTTCGTCAAGCGGCACTCCTTGGTTTACAGAAAGTACAAGAGTTCTTAATGAACGAAGTCCAATCGGTATACCAATCTCAGGGTGTGGATATTTCCGATAAGCACATTGAAGTTATCGTCAAGCAGATGACCTCTAAGGTACGCATCGAGGATGGTGGTGATACCACTCGTTTACCAGGGGAACTGGTGGAACTCCATCAAGTTGAGCAAATCAACGAAGCGATGGAAATTACGGGTGGCGCACCTGCCGACTACACACCTGTATTGATGGGTATTACTAAAGCCAGTTTGAATACCGACAGCTTTATCTCGGCGGCGAGTTTCCAAGAAACCACTCGTGTTCTTACTGAGGCGGCGATTGAAGGTAAGTCTGACTGGTTGCGTGGTCTGAAGGAAAACGTGATTATCGGTCGTCTGATTCCTGCGGGTACTGGTTTCAATGCTTACGATACGCCTATTGTTGATGTGGATACTGGCTATGAGCCAGATCTTGGCTATGACGAAGAAGCGGATGATGTAATCATTGATGATAATACTGCCCGTAATTATCAAATCATTGAGCCTCGCATTGAGCCAATCCGTGTCATTGATAAGCCTCGTAGCCGTCGCAGCTTTGACGATGAGCTAGTAGATGATGATGTGGAATTTGATGATGATGACGAAGAAGATGATGACGATGATTTCGATGATGAAGACTAACTAAAAAAAGGAGCGCTTAGCGCTCCTTTTTTTAGTTAGTCTTGTAGAACCCCGTAGAATGAAGGATAATCGGATTTTATAACGTTTACAAATTCATGTCTGTTCGAGTTCGTATTGCACCAAGTCCTACGGGTAACTTACATATAGGTACTGCCCGCACGGCTGTATTTAATTGGCTATATGCCCGTCACCACAAGGGGACATTTATTCTTAGGATCGAAGATACCGATCGCGAAAGATCTAAGGATGAATATACTCAAAATATTTTGGAAGGTTTGGCTTGGTTAGGAATTAATTTTGATGAGGGCCCATTCTTTCAAACCCAACGCAGCGATCGTTATATTGCTACAGTGCAAAAACTCCTCGATGAAAAGAAAGCATATTTTTGCTATTGCACAGAAGCTGAGCTAGATGCCATGCGGGAAGCCCAAAAAGCAAGTAAACAAGCTCCTCGCTATGATAATCGCCATCGCCATCTTACCGATGAGCAACGTCAAGCCTTTGAAGCCGAAGGCCGTCGTCCTGTAATTCGTTTCATCATTGAGGAACCACGCACGATCGCATGGAATGACCTTGTACGCGGTACTGTCTCTTGGAGCAGCAGCGATCTTGGTGGTGATATGGTGATTGCCCGTGTTGATGATCAAGGAAAGATTGGGCTACCTCTGTATAACTTTGCGGTGGTTGTGGATGATATCGATATGCAGATTACCCAAGTCATTCGTGGGGAAGATCATATTGCCAATACAGCTAAGCAAATTCTAATTTACGAAGCTCTCGGTGCAACTCCACCTCAGTTTGGACATACACCTCTGATTCTTAATCAACAAGGTGCGAAAATTTCTAAACGTGATGGTGCGACTTCTGTTTGGGAATTTCGGAACATGGGCTATATTCCCGAAGCTTTTAATAACTACATGGCTCTACTTGGTTGGTCGCCTTCCGATGGGAAAGAACTCTTTACTCTCCAAGAAGCTTCTCAAATCTTCAGTTTCGATCGCGTTAATAAAGCAGGAGCTAGATTTGATTGGGATAAACTCAATTGGATTAATAGCCAATATTTACATTCTCTGCCGACTGAAGATGTGTGCGATCGCCTTACTCCCTTTCTCAAAGAAGCTGGCTATGACTTGACATCCGTAGATCGTCAATGGTTGCTCGATCTTACAAAACTGATTGCACCCAGTTTAACTTTGCTCACTGATGCGGCAACGATCAGCAAGTTCTTCTTTACAGACTTTGAAGACTATACCGATGAAGCGAAAACAACTCTCCAAGGTGAAGCGATCGCAGGTATTATCACGGCTCTGATTGATGCGCTGAAGGAAACTTCAGATTTAGATGCGGATAGAGCTGGCGAGATTATTAAAGCTGTCACCAAATCACAGGGCGTAAAGAAAGGCGTGGTAATGAAGTCTTTACGGGCTGCCCTTACTGGTGATCTGCATGGTCCCGAAATTTTGCCTACCTTTGTACTGTTGCATCGCAAAGGTTTAGCATTGCCTCGCCTGCAACGAGCTTTACAGCTTGCACTGAATTAATAAACAGAGAAGCTTTTGAGAGTGCGGCGAAGCCGCACTCTCAAAAGCTTCTCTAGACTATTTAGCTATTAGCAAGGCTTGATTATAAAATAACGTGATTTCGATAACGCCATTTCGCGGCGCTAAGCGCCGCGCAAATGGCGGAAAATGGTAAAAATCGCTTAGCGATTTTTACCATTTTCCACTTTCGTCGAACTGACGTTAAAATAGTGGTGCAAAGCACCACCATTTATCATTTATAAGCCATTACTGATTAAGATAAAAGCTGACCAGAAATAGGGGTGAGAGAAATCCTTAGAGCGAATAGTTGCCAATTGTGCTTGGCGCAGAGATTCAGATCGAGACTGATCGCTTTGCTTGATATGTTGATAAAACTCCTGCATTAAGGCTTGCGTACCCTCATCACTCACCTGCCAGAGAGAGGCGATCGCCGCCCTTGCCCCAGCCCTTTGTACCTGATAGCCAAAGCCCAAAATTTCAATACCATTGCCAAGAGCTCCCACACCTGTTTGGCAGGCACTAAGGACGATTAACTCAACATTTGACATTGGTAAATCTTTAATTTCACTGAGCAGGAGGCGATCGCCATTACCAAAGATCAGAAATGAATCTTCGGGCTTACCAGCATTGAACTCAGCATGGGTGGCAAAGTGAACGACATTTCTCGTTTGCATTTGAGCTTCGGTAGCTTTACGACTAAAGTCATTGGCGACCAACTGCACGGTATCAGGTAAAGTTGAGGAAATTGCTTGTACTTCTGTGACCGTCGCAGGTAGCCCTACCTGTCCAAACTTTGTGCTATTAGGCGCACCACCGAAAGCACCTGCCAAAGTTCGCAAAGGCTTAGGTGGTTTCGGCGTAAAATCACTAAGACTATAGGCGATCAGATTATTGACACTATACTTCTCTACCAGCCATTTTTGACCATCATAAAGCGCTGTAATAGGAACATAGCGCAGTTGTCCATCAGGTGCATAGAGAATTGTATTAGTTTGGGCAAGATCCGCTTCGATTGGTTTAATCAGAATGTTGTAGAGTTTCGTAGCAGGTTCAATAACATCTAGTGAGTTGGCATCACGCAGTCCCACTTTAAAATCATGTACTAATTCAGATATTTCGGATTCTTTAATTGCAATAGAACGATGAATTGGGAGCTTATTCGGAATAAATAAAATTAGTTCTAACCGAGTATCTAAAATAAGCGGATAGAGTAGCGCATGACCTTGAGGGAGCTTTTGCAAATAGTCGGGAACACGATTTAACTCTGTTGGGGGAATACGACTTAATTCTTGAACGATTCGCTGATTGCCATCAATTAATGGTTGCAGAGAACTGAGAGGCTGTGTAGCGATCGCATTAATTTGTGATGCTTCTTCAGGGAAAACATAAATCCCCTGAGCGGTTCTCTCATTGCCTTTAACATTTTGCAAATAGTCTTGCAGCTCTTGGACTTTAAGTAGATCAAGAACTTGCAATCCTTCCATAACTCGTCCTTGCTTCAATAGTAGATCAGCTAAAGCACGATAATTAGCTGCCACTGTGCGTTGATAGGACTTTTGCTGGTCGATAGACAGTACGCGCAGTTCTTTGCGAATGGCTTCTGTCACATTTACCGATTGTTTATAAAAGGCGATCGCTAATTCAGGATATTGATTTTGCAATAGGGAACCAATATTACCTAGCAATTTACTCTCTTGATTGCGATTGCCAACTTCACTGGCAAAGAGTAAAGCTGCCTGAAATGATACAAATGCTTTGTCAACACGATCCGATAGGGCATAGCTTAGACCGAGTTGATAAAGGGCATCAGCTGCCCCAGAGCGATCGCCAATTTTGCGATAGATATCTAAAGCCTGTTGATTGAATGCGATGGTTTTATCGACTTGCTTAAGCTCAAAGTATAAACCACTAGCCTGTAACAGCATGGCAGCTTCCGATTTGCGATCACCTGATTGTTTAAAAAATTCCAATAGACTCAGAACAGACTTTAACTGTGTTTGGGGATTCGTGGATTTTAACGAATTGTTATTGGCTAGTCCTACCAAAGACTCTGCCATCTGTCGCAGTTGGGGAGAATTTTTTGTTAGCTCAGGTAACTCCTTTAAAATATCACTAATTTTTTCGCGATCTTCCAATTGCAAATATACCTGTGCCAGATAAAGAGATGCGACCCCTTTACCTTGACGATCGCCTAAGGATTGATAGATTGCTTGTGCTTCCTTTAAAGTCTTGATGGCTTTGGGATATTGGCTAAAGGAAGTATAGAGGCTACCTTGCCCAGTTAGAATTCCCGCAAGGGTTTGGCGATCGCTAGGCTTGGCATTGGCATCCTTAGTCAAATCTTCATAAATTGCTCTTGCCTGTTCGTAGATTGTCAAAGCTTCACGATTCAGCCCTTGGGCAAGACGCACATCAGCGATATTCTTGAGGCTCATACCTTGACCTGCGCGATCGCCTAACTCCTGATATATTTTTTGAGATTGCAAATAGAACTCGAGCGCTTGAGGATATGTACCCAGATTCCGATATGCCGTAGCAACAGCGCTTAAAATCTCCGCTTCACGGGGGCGATCTCCTACTTGACGAACAAGTTCTAACGCTTGGAGATTAAGTTGAGCAACCTGTTTATATTCCAACGATAAACTCAAAATATTACCTTCTAAATTTAAAGCATTGGCTTGACCTAGAGGATTTCCCAAGGCTTGATAGGCACTTCCACTCTGGCGTGCCAAAGCTATGGCTTGCTCCTTTCGGCTTAACAAGCTATAGATAGAAGCTAAGTAAAAGAGAGTTTGTCCTTCTGATGCCCGATTCTTTTCGGCAATACTAATTTTGAGTCCATTCTCAAAATATTCAACTGAGCGAGGAAATTCATACTTCTTAACATAGACAATACCAATAGTTGCAAGGGTCTTACCCTCTCGATAGCGATCGCCCACTTCTTGACGGATTTTTAAGGATTCCTCCAACAATGGCAAAGCTTTCGCATATTGTCCCAAATTGATATAGGCTCGACCCAATTGATATTTGGTTTCCCCCTCCGCTTTGCGATAAAGCTGTTTGTCATTATTACTTAAAGTAGAGGTAGGTGCTTGGAGAAGTGCCAATGCTTTCTGTAAACTTGCGATCGCGGCGGTTTCCTGCCTCAAGCTCACCTGTGCCATCCCAATCCCCGTAAGAGCAATCGACTCCCCTAAGCGATCGCCCTGTTGTCGATAGATATTAAGAACCTGTTGATATTGCTGCAAAGATTCCTGAAACTTGCCCTGATCGAATAGTTTTTCTGCTCTTTGGAGAATCAAATCCATTGACGTATCACTAGGCTTAGCCTTGTCAACATTGGTCTCCGCCACTACAAGCCGATGATTGCTATTGCCTAATGCTGGGAACGCATGAACAGGATTTAAGCCTAGATCTCCTAAAAGTAGACCCATCCCCAAGATGATCACGGATAGGCGATCGCCAATAGATTTACCTTGCATAGAACCTACAGATATTTTCTGGAGCATAAATTTCTAAATTCAGACTTTGTACATTAGTAGAGCATGAAGCTTGTTACATCCTGCTAGATGACCCATCTTGTTGTCATATAGGTCTACGACTTTGTTGAGATGAATTCGATAAGGAACCTAACTTCTATACTACGCTTGCTTGAAAAGCGCTATATGTCAGCCCTAAATGGTTGGTGGAAGCATGGCTCGAAGAGATGGGCTATATACAGTCCCAAAATCCACAAATGATTTAGGGCTGCTATATAATCTAAATTTAACAAATATTTCGATAGGAGAATACAGCCAAAAGTTATGGAAATATCGGATATTTCTGAAGTTATTGAAGAGCATAATGATGATCATGAAGAATCAGGAGATCACGACAAATCCCCCAAGTCTAACGCTCCTAAAGAGCAAAAACCTAAAAAGAGTCAACTCAATAACTATGTAGCGATTACTGTGGTGCTGTTTGTCACCTTTATGGGTATCTGCAAGGTTAAAAGCGATAATGTGGTGCAAGCAATGCAAAAAGCTCAGGCTGATCGCATTGATACATGGTCTTTTTATCAAGCTCGCAATATCCGTGCAGAGGTTGCCAAATCCACTATTGCTCAATTGCAATTGCAATCTCTAGCTACACAACAGCCCAAAGTTCGTGCTGAGTACGAAAAAGAGATTGCTAAGTACTCAGAGATATCAAACAAGCAGGATAAAGAAAAGGAAAAATTGCAACAAAAGGCTCAAGATGCAGAAAAACTATATGAGCAGTTGAATGTCCATGATGACCAGTTTGACCTGTCTGAGGCTGCCTTTGCCCTTGCGATCGCTATGCTAGCGATGACCTCTCTCACCCAAAAAAAATGGCTTTACGGTGCTGCAATGGTTCCTGCCGCCTTTGGATTGTTTATGGGACTCGCAGGTTTGCTTAACTGGGATTATCATCCAGATGCAATGACCAAGCTTTTGTCAGATAATTCGATTTACCAACCCCATAAGGATGCTTCCAAACTTAATAACGACATTTCCTATCATCTACAATAATTCTAAAATTTTAAGTAGAAATTAAATGTAGCAATTATTAAATATTGATTAAGTAACAAATTAAGTAATATATGAAAAACTTTATCCTCAATCTACTCCGCTATCCTAAATTTTTAGCTCTTATCACTGGCGGAGTTCTGTCCATCGTCATTGCACCGATTATTCCTTTGTTCAAGAAACCTGTAACAGCGATCGCGATGCTTACAGCTCTAGTTAGTGGATTTATTGGTGTGTCACTAGTATTAAGAGCTATGCTAGGACTGGACGTAGCTTAGTAAATTGGTTTTCATTTGGTCTTAGTCAAAATGAAAACTACAAAAGCTGCTTGAAGTTCAATGCGCTAATTTACAGCATCTTGAAATATCAACGTGTTGGACATGTTAACCACTATGTTAGACATCGTAATCATTTTATTGCTCGGGATAGCGCCACCAATCCTATCGTTATGGATGCTCCATCGCGCTCAAATCACTTACACACAAACAAATCGGCAAATCAATACTCCCATTATTCCCCCAGCCACTAGCCTCAAAGCGTTACCTCCCGCCGATATGACTTGCATTGAGGGATATGGCTATGTGATTGGCAAAGTTAGCTGTAAGTACAATGCGCGATCTCCTTACATTCGTTGTGCAGTTAATCCTAGTGGTCCCTGTCAAGATTGTCGCTATTACGAAAGCCTGTGATGAGGTCAATCTTGCAAGGTTGACCTGTCATCATCAATTGTCAAGGTTAGGATGGATGATGCAAAGTGTTATCACTCCTAACACAAAATCAAACTTTACTGTGTAAATGTAAATCTATGGCTACTACAAGACGAGTTGCTCGTGTCGCCGAATTAATCAAACGAGAAGTCAGCAATATGTTGCTGAAAGATATTAAAGACGATCGCGTAGGTATGGGCATGGTCAGTGTTACCGATGCGGAACTGTCGGGCGATCTCCAACATGTGAAAATATTTGTCAGCATCTATGGCACTGAAGAAGCCCGTCAGCAAACTATGGAGGCTCTAGCTTCGGCAACAGGCTACATTAAGCGTGAAGTGGGGCAAAGATTAGCATTACGTCGTGTTCCTGAAGTGGTCTTCCATGAGGATCGTTCCTTTGAACGTGGTGTCAAAGTCTTGTCACTGATTAATCAACTAAGTCGAGAACGTGAAGAGAAGGAGTCTAAGTTAAGTGATTGAGTTATTTAAGGCAGGTGGGGTCGTCATGTACCCACTTGTGGCTCTATCAATATTTGCTTTAGCGGGGATCATGGAACGCCTAATTTTTTGGTTTGGCATCTTGCGACTGGAGAAACAAACTGGAGAAAATATTTTGGCGATCGCGCGTCAAGATCTAAAACTAGCGGCTCAATTAGCTGAAAATTCGCTTAAGGTTCCCGTTGGACGCTTTCTCTATGCTCCTTTAGCGCTAGAAGATCCTGATCCTGAATTATTTCGCTTAGCCCTTGAAAGCTCTGCCGATGAGGAGTTAGCAGGAATGTTGAAGGGCGAAAAGCTCTTAGAGGCAGCGATCACCCTTGCACCTTTGTTAGGTTTGTTAGGAACGGTGACAGGGTTGATCATCTCTTTTGGTTCTCTCAAAATTGGTGATGTTGCGGCAAATGCAAAGTCGGGATCGCTGACTCAAGGTATTGCAGAGGCTCTAATTACAACTGCGACAGGTTTAATAATTGCAATTTTTACCTCTGCATTTCATCGTTTGTTTATAGCCTTTCAAGATCAACAAGCCAAGCTATTTATGAAATTTGGTAATCAGCTAGAGCTAATTTATCGACAGCATTGGCAACAAAATCAATCTCGTTCATAAAAAAAGGTTCGCATTGCGAACCTTTTTTGTTTGGCTTAGGATTTACGCATCGATTGGAGGTGGCGCGGGCAAAGCCCGCGCCACCTCCAATCAAAGCCCAGTAGATTCGTTAGCATTGCGTAAGTCTTAGTATGAATAAAAAGGAAGCAAAAGCTGGAGTAGATTAGGATGAATAATTAAGGATTAACAGGAGAGGAGAGAGGTTTAGCGAGTTGAATCATGCGATGGTACTGGTCAGCTACAGCCTATTGAGGCTTTGAGGAGTACAGAAATATTTTTGAAAGCGTTGCTTTGCAACGCTTTCAAAAATATTTCTGGGTTACAAGTAAGCGCAAAGCGCTGTCAATCGCGATCAACGTATTTGCGTTTTGGGTCGGCATGAAATAGGCATTTCAGAACCCATTCCACATTAGCTGACTAATGCCCTGTTTTGTGATTATTTAGTTCATAATTTTATGATGCTTATGTAGATAACTATGCCTAGTCAAAAAACCTTAAAACAAAAAATCGGAATTTGGCTTTTACCCCGTCTTCCAGTCAATTCTCATGTATTTAATCACATCCGACTTGAGCTTAATGCTTGGGTAGTTCGGACTTTTTTCCCTCTCAATCCATTTTATCTAAGGAAAATAGCAAAACTCAGACGCTCACAGAATTTATTGATTAATATTGGCTGTGGTCCTTTTGGAAAAGAACAATGGGTAAATATCGATCTATTTTTGCATCCTAATTTGACAATACGTTATGATGCTCGAAAAAAACTTCCATTAGCCAATAATTCTTGTCAAGGAATCCATGTAGAACATTTTTTTGAACATTTAAATCCAAGCGATGAAGTACCTGCATTCTTAAAAGAATGTTACCGATGTATGCAAACTGGTGCGACTCTGAGGATAATTGTTCCTGATCTAGAGCTTTATATCAAAGCATACTTAGCAGAAGGATGGGAGCTTTTTAATCAAGTTGGATGTGGTGGTGATAAGCCTCAGGAAGCTTTTAAAACTAAAATGGATGCTTTAAACCATGTCTTTGTTCAAGGTTGGGAACACTATGGAGGATATGATGCTGAAAACTTAAAGATAGTACTTCGTGAAGCAGGGTTTAATCAAGTTAAGCGTGTAAGTTGGAGAAATGGAGATTTTCCCGTTGAATGTATTGATAGAGAACAGCATCGCCCTTATTCACTTTATGTTGAAGCTCAAAAATGATTAAATCTCTAAACTCAGCAAAATTAAGATGGTATGTTGGTAGCACATTTAACTCAATTTTGAATAGTATATTAAGCAGTCCATCATTTCCTCTAACTCGATATTTCCCATGTGGTCATAGTGTTTTCTATGATATTCAAAGGTTTTCACGAAAGAAAAAACTGGATGTTTTGTTTGACATAGGTGCTAATGTTGGGCAGACTACAAGTGGGTTAATTCAGTATTTTCCACAATCACAAATTTATTGTTTTGAGCCAGTAAGTACAACTTTTGATATTCTGTTTAACAAGTTTTCTACGTATCCAAATGTAAATTGTATCCAAACAGGAATTGGTAGAATTAGTGGTTCTGCTAAAATTATTCTTCATGACAATTCTGAATTAAATACAATTGTTATTAATGGGCCAAGAGAAGATCTCAAAATAGGTGAAGAAATCATCGTATTAAATACATTAGATGAATTTACGGAAACACAAAATATTCCATATATTGATTTCCTTAAAATGGATGTGCAAGGCTGGGAAATGGAGGTGCTATTAGGTGCTGAAGCTTTATTGAGAGATAAGAGAATCCGCTTTGTTTATACAGAAGTGGGATTTAGAAGAGCTGATCGCGATATGCAGTCCTTTAGTGAGATTAATGACTATTTAGAGAAGCAGGGGTTTTGGCTTTGTGGTTTTTACGATCAATTTCGCTGGGGAGATAAAAAAGAATATTTAGGTTTTGTCAATGCCTTGTATATACAGCCTGATTTTGATCATGATTAAGTTATTCTGATTAGCCCAATTTTATGAAAATTTTAATCACCGCTGATCCTGAATTGCCAGTACCGCCAAAACTTTACGGTGGGATTGAAAGAATTGTTGAGTTATTAGTAACTGGATTGCAAAGTCTTGATCATACAGTTGCACTAATTGCACAATATGAATCAACTGTAAAAGCAGATAGGATTTTTTCTTGGCGAGGGAAGCGATCGCAAAGTAAGCTCGATACCTTACAAAATATGTTTACGCTATGGTCAGCAGTAAGGGAATTTCAACCTGATGTTGTGCATAGCTTTTCCCGTATTTTCTATATGTTGCCAATTTTGCGCTCGCCTATTCCCAAGATCATGTCTTATCAGCGAAAACCTAGCGAGCGCACTGTTAAGTTCGCATCACAAATTGCAGGTAACTCGCTCACTTTTACAGGTTGTAGTGACCACATTTGCCAAATAGGGCGTAAGGCTGGAGGAACTTGGCAAACTATATATAATTGTGTCGATCCTGAGAAATATACATTTCAAGCAAATGTCCATCCTGATGCACCACTTGTTTTTTTGAGTCGGGTTGAGCGAATTAAGGGAGCGCATACAGCGATCGCGATCGCGCAAAAAACTGGTAAAAGACTGATAATTGCTGGTAATCATAGTGAGGATGGCGAAGAAGGAAAATACTGGCGAGAACAAATAGTTCCACATCTGGATAACAGACAAATTGAATATATTGGCACAGTCAATGATGAGCAAAAAAATAATTTGTTAGGTCAAGCCTTAGCAATGGTTGTACCCATTGAGTGGGAAGAGCCATTTGGTATAGTGTTTGCAGAAGCCCTAGCCTGTGGTACTCCTGTAATATCCTGTCCAAGAGGAGCTTTGCCTGAAATCATTCGCCAAGAAATTGATGGCTACCTAGTTGAAACAATTGATGAAGCCTGTCTATCTATTCATAATATTTCTAAAATTAATCGTCATAATTGTCGTCAAAGGGTTGAAAATAAATTCTCAAATTCAATAATTACGAAGCAATATGAGCGGATTTATAAAATGTGACCTTAGCCCGCACTAAATCTACTCATTTGTGTAATTTCTAAATGATTTAAAAAACTTTAAATATTTCTGTAATGCTAAATTCTATACATCAATCTGTCTCAGCAAATTCAACCGCAATTCAATGTCCAGTCTGTCATATAGTTTGCGATAGTCCGCCACTATATAGCTACACAGCCTCACAATCGGCTGCTTACTTTTGTCCCGAAAAGCGTAATCTAGAAAGATACCAACGACTTAAAAATTGCATTCAAAGGTTGTGGCAAAGTGATATCTCTTTAATTCTACAATGTCAAAATTGTGGCTTTGGTTTTGGTTATCCATTTATAGGTGGAGACGAAGAATTTTACCAGATTCTTCATGAACAGAAGGGATATCCCGCTTGGCGATGGGATTATGATGTTGCGATTCAAGAAGTGTTAGAATCGATGCAAACAGGGAAACTGTTAGAAATCGGTGCAGGTGCAGGGATTTTCTTAAAAAAAATAAGACAATCATGGGATTGTTATGCTACAGAAGGGAGTGAATCAACTAGAAAAGATTTAACGTCACTAGGAATCCAAGTCTTCTCAGATCTCGATTTAGCAATATCGTCTCACCAACAATCCTTTGATGTTGTTGTATTATTCCAAGTTTTAGAACATATCTCTGATTTTCGCTCTATTCTTGATAACTGCCGAAAACTCTTGCGTGTTGGTGGCAAGATAGTGATTACTGTACCTGATGGAGAAGCCATGATCCGCCAAGAAAAAATTACGGGCAGTCCTGATATGCCTCCAAATCATATCAATAAATGGACTCCCAATAGTCTGGCTATTGCCTTACAGCAACATGGATTTGAGACTCAAACGGCTATATTTGAACCGTCTTCATGGAAAAATCTTAGAGGCTACTTACATCTCAAAATAATTGCCGAGGCAACAAACCCGCGATCGCTAGCTTCCAAAATTTACCGCATTACAAATAAAAAAATTAGAGCACCTTTACTCGCTGTTTTAGGGATTTCAGCAATGTTTAAAATGCTTCCTTATTTTTGGGATTTGCAGAAAGGAGGAGCTTTTGCCATGATTGGGATATTAAAGGACAAATAGTTTAGTTGAATAAAAATATTTATCATTGAAGATATTTGGACACAATATATGCCCACTAAACAGTACCTAATTTCTCTACCTTTACTTTTGTCTTGGATCCAATTGATTGATTTTCCTCATAAACTTGGAATTTGTGATCGCGTCTTTGGTAAATATATATCCGCACAAGATATCTGTTGGGTCAAAACTGGAGCAGGTCTTATATGGAAACTTGACCTAAAGAATCCCACCCATAGATGGATTGTTTACGGTAAGTACGAAGGAGCAGCATTTATTGATTGGGCTAAAAAATTTCTTCCTCCCGACGGAATCGTTGTTGATTCAGGAGCTAATATTGGTCAAATTCTCATATACTTGTCTCAATATTTACCTCAGGGTAAAGTTTTAGCATTTGAGCCAGGCAAAGATGCTGCTGATTGGTTAGAAGAGTGTCTATTAAGAAATAAAACTTTACCTGTAGAAGTAATTAGATATGGGCTTGGTGCATCTGTGGCTAAGCTACGGCTCAATAATATTGGAGATAGTTTTGGACATGGTGCATGGAATCAAATTTCAGAAACTGAGGGTGAAGAAATTAAAATCGTAAAATTAGCCGATCAGTTAGCAGAACGTTCTATAGAAAAAGTCGATTTATGGAAACTAGATGTTGAAGGCTATGAAATTCATGCCCTACAAGGTGCTGAAGATTTGCTTAAACAAAAAAAGATTAAAGCTATATATGCAGAATTACATGGTGAAAATGGGCAAAATATTAGAGATTATTTGAATGGTTTTGGATATCAATGCTATCTATTTAACAAACGGAAACTATATATCTCTCCTACTTTACCTAAACATACAAATGGATTGTTTTTACCTTTATCAAATGATAGAGTGAGCTAATTTGATGCGTCGAGTTCTAATTGTTAGTCCTCACTTCCCACCGATTAATGCTCCTGATCATCAACGGATTAGAATGTCATTACCATATTTTCATGAATTTGGGTGGGAACCAATTGTTTTATGTATAGATCAAAATTTTGTAGAAGGTATTGTCGATCCTCATTTGGTATTAACAGTTCCTTCTAGTATAGAAATCATTAAGTCTTATACTATTCCTACTCAAATTTCTCGTTCAATTAGTTTGGGGAACTTAGCCATTAGATCGATACCATTTTTAATAAAGACTATTTCTAAATATTTAAAAGAAAACTCTATTGATTTAGTTTACTTTTCTACCACTGTATTTCTAACAATGCCGCTAGGTCGATACTGGTTAGAAAAATATAAAATACCCTATATTCTAGACTTTCAAGATCCTTGGCTAAGTGATTACTACGATCGCACCAACAATCCACCACCAGGGGGAAAGCTAAAATATAAGATTGCTCAGGCTCTTGCCAAAACCTTAGAGCCGTATACCCTCAAAAAAGTCAGTCATATCATTAGTGTTTCTCCAGAATATTCCAAAATACTAATGCAGAGATATGCATGGCTAGATCAAGACAAATTTACGATTCTGCCATTTGGTGCGCCCGAAAAAGATTTTGAAATATTGTCTAGATTGGATATCAAACAGAAAATATTTGATCCCAATGATGGTTATAAGCATTGGGTCTATGTCGGTAGAGGAGGAGATGATATGGCTTTTAGTATTAAGTCTCTATTTATGGCAATTCAAGCACATCGACATCAAGTTCCTGAAGCGTGGCAAAACATCAAAATACATTTTGTGGGAACTAAATATTCAATCTTTGACAATAGCAAAGAAATAGAAGCGATCGCAAAATTTTACGAGCTTGATGACTTAGTAACGGAATATCCACAACGCATCCCTTATTTTGAAGCCTTAAAAGTATTAACAGATAGTCACGGTATTTTAATCATTGGATCTGATGATCAAGGATATTCCGCTTCTAAAATTTATCCATGTATTCTTGCTCATAAGCCAATATTCGCCATCCTGCATGAGCAAAGTATTGTGGTCAATGTCTTACAAAACTGTAAGGCTGGACAAGTAGTAACTTTTAGTCACACAGAATCGATTACGCAATCCATCAATGACCAAGATTTGATAATATCCAAAATTGAATGGCTATTATCCCAATCACAGAACTATATTTCTCATACAGATTGGCAGGCTTTTCAATCGTATACAGCTAGAGAAATGACTGGTCAGCAATGTGCTATTTTTAATCGATGTATATCTTCTTGAAGATCCATGCTTAAGAATTTACTAGCGCCAACTCAAGATACTCAACAAGCAAAGATCAATAACCGTAATGGTCAACGTCAGCTACTACCATTTTTCTGGTTTTTATTAGGATCTTATGCTGTTTTTGCGATTACTAAAGTATATTCTAGCCAAGTAATTTTTGCAGAAGATATATTTGGATCTTTTGCAATTTCTATAGCATCTTTACTTTCTGTTTATCTTTGGTGTGCAGGTAAAGCTTTTGGTATTCCTATTTTTCCGTTATTTTCAGTTACTTATGTATGGACTTGTGCGATTCCATTACTTTCAGCAAATCCTTCAGTATTTAGTTATAGTAACTCTGAAAGATTTTTTGCCAGTATGACGGTTACAGGATTTCTTTTACTTTCAACATCCATATGGTATCAGTTTGTTAATAGATTTCCCCATCCTAAAACATATTATAGAACTCTCGATATCCAGAAAGGTGATCCTATTTTTTTGGGAGTTTTACTTTTAGGAAATATATATACAGTATTTAGCTTGGCTGGTTGGTTATCTCTAGATTCAGGGTCATTTTCTCTAGTTCGAGCCGCAATTTTAGGATTATCAGCGATCGCGACATTTTCTTTATCCTATAGATATGGTGCTGGCAAGTTATCTGCAAGTAATAATGCTTTGTATTTAATCCTGATCACTACAAACATAATCACAAATTCTGCATCTCTTTTATTAGTTGGTTCTCTGACTTTATTTTTGATTACAGTTGTCGGATATTCTTTAGGTAAAAAACAATTTCCTTGGATCTCGACAATATTAATATTAAGCTTATTTGCATTGCTCCATGCAGGCAAAGCCCCGATGCGGGAACTATACTGGCAACAACCAGTTGAACCTTGGCAATATCCATCTAGATGTATTGAATGGATTGATTTTGGTATTAAGTCCTTATCATCTAAGGAATCAGAAACTGTAGAGTCTGAACAATCAATTATTGACAGGGCTAGTGTCTTTCAACAGCTTTTATTAACACAATCCTTAACAGAAAAGGGAATGCCGTTACTTGATGGTTATACCTATGCAATTATTCCCCAATTGCTTCTTCCCAGAGTTTTTAATCCTGATAAAGTTACTAGTCATGAAGGCACGTCTATTTTAAATATTTATTATGGTAGGCAAACTCGTAAGGATACACAAACGACAACTATTGGTTGGGGATTATTAGCAGAAGCCTATGCTAACTATGGCTTATGGGGATGTGGTTTATTGGCTTTCCTTTGCGGGGCTGGTTATGGATACGTATCACTCATGAGTATTAATGCACCAGCATTTAGCGATCGCTATTTATTTGCAATTTTAGTGATGAGCTATGCTTTCCAGACAGAATATACTGCTGGTGTGTATGTAGCAGCGTTATTTCAATCATCAGTAACATTATTAGTATTTGTATTCTTATTGATGAAAGTAAAAAAATTAGAAGATATAGAAATTTCGTGATTAATTTAGCAATAGTTGCATCACATCCGATCCAATACTACGCACCACTGTTTCAACGTATTGCTCAGGAATCTGATCTCAAGATTAAAGTATTCTATTTATGGGATTTTGGAATTACTAATCAAATTGATCGCGGTTTTCAGCAATCATTGAAGTGGGATATTTCCTTGCTAGATAGCTACGATTTTGAGTTTGTGTCTAATAACAGTAAGGACAAAGGTACTCATCATCTATTTGGATTACAAAATCCGACGCTCACGAAGAAAGTCTTAGAGTTTAATCCAGATGCAATATTACTCACTGTTTCCTATAACTATATAAGTATTTATAGGTTTCTTTGGGAGCTAAGGAATCATAATATACCGATTATATTTCGTGGTGATTCTCATCGGATTTTGGCTCGACAAGATCTAAAAAGTAAAATTAAGAGATTGCTTATTTCCAAAATATTTGAAAATTTTGCGGCTTGTCTATATGTTGGCAAAGCTAATTATGGATACTTTCTTTATCACTCTGTACCCAAGAATAAGTTGTTTTTTACACCTCATGCTATTGATAACCATCGATTTTCTAATTTGAATGTTGAATATCTTCAGGAAGCAAATATTTGGAAGCAAGAATTAGGTATCTCTTTGGAAGATGCAGTAATACTTTTTGCTGGCAAATTTGAAACTGTTAAACAACCAATGGATTTGATTAAAGCTTTTATAAATGCAGAGCTAATAAATGTTTCTCTTTTATTAGTTGGCTCTGGACATCTAGAAGAAGAAATGCGAGATTTATCAAGACATAATAAAAAAATATATTTCGCACCATTTCAAAATCAATCATTAATGCCACGTACCTATGCAATTTGTGATCTTTTTATTTTGCCTAGCTACAGTGAGACATGGGGGCTGGCGATTAATGAGGCGATGTGTATGGATAAGCCTGTAATTGTGAGTAACCATGTGGGTTGTGCGGCTGATTTAGTAAAGCCTTTTGAGAATGGTTTGACTTTTGAGGCGGGGAATGTGGATGCGTTAACGGATTGCTTACGGGAGGCAATGAGCGATCGCGATCGCCTCAAACGATGGGGTGAGGCGAGCAAAAAAATTATCGCTAATTATTCATACGGTCATGTAATTTCAGGATTAAAACAAGCTTTGAAAACAGTCTTAAAATAAAAAAGCCTCGCATTGCGAGGCTTTTTTATTAAGGATCGACCCAGCGATCGTCGGATTTGATTAGGGCAATTAATTGTTCTACGCCTTCGGCTTCAGGGACGCGCTTAATTTCTTCTTTGCCGCGATAGAGTGATATTGTGCCAGGGGTTTTGCCGACATAGCCGTAGTCTGCATCTGCCATTTCCCCAGGTCCATTGACGATACAACCCATAACGGCAATATCGAGACCGACGAGGTGCTTAGTTGCTTCGCGGACTTTGTGGAGGACTTCTTCGAGGTTAAATAGGGTGCGACCGCAGGATGGACAGGCGACATACTCCACCATAGTTTTGCGGAGGCCAAGGGATTGGAGAATGCTGTAGCAAACGGGAATTTCCTTTTCGGGAGCTTCGGTGAGGGATACGCGGATGGTGTCGCCGATGCCTTGAGCAAGTAATGTGGCAATGCCTGCGGTGGACTTGATCCGTCCATATTCCCCGTCGCCTGCTTCGGTTACGCCAAGGTGTAAGGGGTAATCCATCCCCAATTGATCCATGCGTTTGACCATCAATTGATAGGCGGCGATCATCACAGGAACGCGGGAAGCCTTCATAGAGATGACAATATTTCTAAAGTCGAGGTCTTCACAGATGCGGATAAACTCGATCGCTGATTCGACCATACCCTGAGGAGTGTCACCGTAGGTAAAGAGCATCCGTTCGGCGAGGGAACCGTGATTTACGCCGATCCGCATTGCTTTGCCCTGTTCTTTGAGGGATAGAACTAGGGGCTTGAGAGTATCACGGACTTTTTCGGCGATTTCGTCAAATTCTGATTGGGTGTATTCAGTGCGATCAGCTTTGGGCTTCTCGAATACATAAAGGCCGGGATTGATGCGGACTTTGTGAATATGCTTAGCGACTTCAAGGGCAATTTTCATGCCGTTGTGGTGGACATCGGCGACTAGAGGCACATCGAGATAAGTACGCTGGAGCTTTTGGCGGATTTCTGAGAGGGCAGCGGCATGAGCCATGCTGGGAACGGTGACGCGCACAATTTCACAACCAATTTCATGCAGGCGGCGAATTGCAGCGACGGAGCCATCAATATCAAGAGTATCTTCGTTAATCATCGACTGCACAACTACGGGCGCACCACCACCGATGGTGATATTGCCTACTTGCACAGGTCGAGTTTTGCGTCTGACGATTACACCGAGATTTTCACTGCCATCGATGATTGGCTCAACTTTGCCACTTTGGATGCCATTTTGGGTGCTGGGTCTATTCTCAGAAACAGTCGTCATAACACTTTTCGTTGCTTTCAACTATTTAGTGTATCTGAAGTGGCACATCGTGAAAATCATTTTTTCTTTTTAATATCCTATGGTTTACAAAAGATTGAACCTATACAGCGCAAAGCGCTGACTGGAAACCCAGAGAAATTTTTGAAAGTGCGGCGAAGCCGCGCTTTCAAAAATTTCTCTGGGTTTCTTATTCGTAATGGATAGATACATTTCTTAAAATTAGGACAGCCTTTCATAATCGTTTCATTTTCTTGGCTTTCTATGCTATATTTCAAAAAGTGAAACGATTATGAAAATAATCATGAAGTCCCAAAGCATTAGCAAATCAAGGTTGAAGATCTTAGCTAAATATTTAGTGAAATATGCTGCTTTGTCTAGCTGCGTCTTGATGATTGGGCTGAGTGGATGCACGAACCCTACAAGTCAGCGTGAAGCTAACAACAATGCCATTCGCCAAAATCCTCAAGGCAAGAAGGTGATTTTGACGACGTTTACAGTGCTGGCGGATATGGCACAAAACGTGGCGGGGGATAAAGCGATCGTCGAGTCAATCACTAAGGTCGGGTCAGAAATTCATGGATATGAGCCGACACCAAGCGATTTGCAGCGCGGGCAAGGTGTGGATCTGATTCTAGATAATGGTCTAAATCTAGAACGTTGGGCTGATCGTTTTTATAACAGTATTCCGAAGGTAGAGCGATTAACCTTATCGGAGGGTGTGCAACCAGTAAATATTGCCGAAGATGCTTATCAAGGTAAGCCAAATCCTCACGCTTGGATGTCGCCGCAGAATGCCTTGATCTATGTGGACAATATTCGGAAAGCATTAGTCAAGCTCGATCCTGTAAATGCTGCGACCTATGAGGCAAATGCCAAAGCCTATAGCCAAAAGATTAAAGATATTGATGCCAGACTCAAACAGGCGATCGCGGTAATTCCTCCTGATAAACGCTATATCGTCAGTTGTGAAGGAGCCTTTTCCTATCTGGCGCGTGATTATGGCTTGAAGGAAATATATATTTGGCCAGTCAATGCGGAGCAGCAAGCCACACCGAAGCAAGTCCAAAAAGTAATTGATGCGGTTAGAGCTAAGCAGATTCCGACGGTGTTTTGTGAGAGTACGGTGAGTAATGCGGCGCAGATGCAGGTGGTGAAGGAGACAGGAGCGAAGTATGGAGGTGTGTTTTATGTGGATTCGCTATCTCCTCCCGATGGCGTGACCCCCACCTATCTGAAGTTATTGGAATACAACGTCAATACATTAATTAAGGGATTGAATCCCACATAAAGATATTTTGAGAACGCGAAGCGTTCTCAAAATATCTTTCCAACACGTAGAGATTTCAAAAGGATAAAATTATGGATACGATTAGCATTGATATTGAGAATGTTACGGTTGCCTATCATGGGAAGGTTGCTCTGCATAGCGCTAATTTGCAACTAAAAGCAGGCACAATCTGCGGTCTAGTGGGAATGAACGGCGCAGGTAAGTCAACTCTCTTTAAGTCGGTAATGGGTTTTGTCAATCCGCTGAGCGGTCGAGTATTGATTAACGGCTTACCAATTCGGATTGTTCAAAAAAAGAGCTTAGTTGCCTATGTACCACAAACAGAAGAGGTAGATTGGAACTTCCCTGTGAGTGTTCATGATGTGGTGATGATGGGGCGTTATGGCTATATGAATTTCCTCAGGATGCCGAAAGCGATTGATCGCCAAGTGGTACGTGAGAGCTTAGAGCGTGTGGAAATGTGGGAAATGCGCGATCGCCAAATTGGTGAGTTATCGGGTGGTCAAAAGAAACGTGCCTTTTTTGCAAGGGCATTGGCGCAACAGGGCAAGGTATTGCTTCTTGATGAGCCATTTGCGGGTGTGGATGTGAAGACTGAGAAGATGATGATTAATCTGCTAATGGAATTGCGTGATGCAGGTTATACGGTACTGGTTTCTACTCATGATCTGGAATCAATTAATACTTTTTGCGATCAAGTGGTGTTAATCAATCGCACGATTCTTGCCTATGGTCAGACTTCAGAGGTATTTACCGAAGAAAATATTTCACGGACTTTTGGCGGCTCGTTTAAGTTTGCTTGATAGGAATTTTAAGAATGGATATTATTCATTGGTTTGCAGCACCATTGCAATACGGGTTTATGGTGAAGGCAATTTGGGTGAGCGCCCTTGTGGGGATTGTTTGCTCAGCTTTATCTTGCTTCATGATTTTGAAAGGATGGGCGTTGATGGGCGATGCGGTATCCCATGCAGTACTGCCGGGGGTGGTACTTGCCTATGTGATCAATATTCCCTTTGCGATCGGTGCTTTTGTGTTTGGCGTAGGTTCCGTGATTGCGATCGGCTTTATCAAAGCGAATACAAGAATTAAAGAAGATACAGTAATTGGTTTGGTCTTTACGGGGCTATTTGCCTTGGGAATTGTGCTGGTATCGAAGATCAAAAGTACTGTCGATTTAGGTCATATTCTATTTGGGAATGTGTTGGGAATTGCCGATAGTGATATTGTCCAAACCGTGATTATCAGCGTGATTACATTGGTAACGCTCGCGATTTTGCGAAAGGATTTGATTCTCTTTTGCTTTGATGCGACCCATGCCCGTTCAATCGGTATGAATACCACATTTCTCTATTACGTGTTGCTGTCGTTGTTGTCGCTCACGGCAGTAGCAGGGTTGCAAACTGTCGGAATTATCCTCGTTGTAGCGATGTTGATTACCCCCGGAGCAACTGCCTATTTATTGACCGATCGCTTTGACCATATGATGTTGATTGCGATGGCTTCGGGGATGTTTGCTAGTGTGATGGGGACTTACATCAGTTATCACATTGATGGCTCGACGGGTGGCTGTATTGTGGTTTTGCAAACCTTGTTATTTTTGGCGGCGATGATTTTTGCCCCAAAACATGGGATGCTAGCGCGATCGCGTCAAAGTATGGACGGATAAAACTTGAGCCGATTGGCGATCGCGTTTAAGTTCTGTGGCAAATTTGCGATCGCTAAAAATCTACTCAAGGTGACGTTTGAGGATGTAGAAGTATCGCTCTAACCATAATATCAATTTACTGCGTTTGATTGTCTGTTGAAGATTATAGTTTTGCATGGTTTTCTCAAGGGTGAGATGGGGTCAGGCTTGCCAAATACTAAGAATTGCCTCAGAAATTTTCTTGACGGGTTCGATGAGGCTAGCTGCTTTGCTAATTACGCCTGTAAAGGCATCGAGCAAAATCGGGAGCATTCCCTTTTTTTGTGACGGATCTTTTGCCGACATGTTGCCAATTTGATTGAGATATTCCAGTGCCTTTTGCTTGTCGGGTTCGCCTAGTTCTGAGGAGCTTTCGACGGCTTTTTGAAGTTGTTCGAGGAGGTCAGATAGTTGTGGTGCTTCGGGTTGGTTGGTTTCGCGGAGTTGTTGGATGGTGTTGGTGACAGTGCCGCTAATGTCGCGACCTGCTACTCCTTGTTGATCTTTGCCGCTAACGCCTAAGTTATCTCTGCCAGTAAAGAAAAGATCGCCACCAGATTGAAATGCTTTATCTGTCATAATTTCACCAATTTGAGAGTTATATGCGTTAAGGGTTATTTGTGAATTAGGGTGATTTTCCCGATTGTAAAGCAAATTAAGTAGATCTTTAGATGTCGGTCGTTCTTCAAGTTTTGCATATGCCACTTCTAGTTGTTTTTCTAGTTCAAGTCTTTCTATCTTATTTTCTAAATCAATGCGATCGAGTTTTTGTTGAAGTTCCCATACTTTGTTACGTGAAGCCTCTAACTGTTGGTGCATTTCCTCGTAGTCTTGGGTGAATTGGGCGTGCATTTCACCTTTGGGAGCATCGGGAACTGTGTTAAGACGAACTATTCTATTACCATCACCCAAATCTTCTACTGATTTGAGAGAAATTCCCATTTCATGGTAATTGTCCATCAAGTTATTGAGGGCAAAGTCAAAGGCTTGAGGATCGATGCCATTACGGAAAAAGAAATCTAGACTTTTGGTAGATTGAGTTACTAGTTTTGCAAAGTCACCTTGTTTGAGGGAACCGCTTGCTGGGTTACGTTCACTCTTGGCAAGGTCTAAGAAAATATGACTACAGATAACATTGGTAAAGTTTGTTTCGGGTGTAATCGCCCAATTTTCGATACAAGCACCACTGAGATCTGCATTTGTAAAGTCGGTTTTAATTGCTTGGACATTGCAAAGACTGGTATTTGTTAGGTCGGCTTGACTGAGATTAGTTTGACTGAGATTTGCATAGGCTAGGTTTGCACCACAAAGATTAACTCCAATCAAGTTTAATCCTGACAAATCCATTGAAGAAAAGTTTTCATTAGCTCCAATTCGGGAAACACAAAGTTCTCTTATTGCTTGATTTTTAAGATAACCTGAGGACTTACAGCGCATAAAGTAAGCATGAGTCCAATCGGTTTGATGGAGTTTCGCATCTGTAAAATCACAGTTATTTAAGATCGCTGCCATGAATTTTGATTTGGTCAATGTTGCATCTTTAAAAGAAGTTCCTGTTGCGATGCGAATTGCTTTTATTAAGGACATCATAAACTGAGCAGCTAGAAAGAAAAAACTAGCCGCAATACACGAATATCCAAGTCCTCCAAGGATATTCCCTTTAGTAAACTCCTCACCTGCAAACGCAAACACAACCGCACCTGCAACCGCATACACAACCGCAAACGTAAACACAACCGCAAACACACCCGCGCCCTCACCCGCACGATCCGTACCCGCATCCACAAACCGATCCATATCCACAAACCGAAACTCATCCACAATCCGACCCGTACCTGCAAACACCATATTGAGCTGAACCGCAGCCGTACCTGCAAACGCAACCTCACCCGCAAACCCAAACGCACCCGCAAACCCAAACGCAACAGAACTCGCAAAAATAGTCGCAAGAAGAACCGTAGCAAGACCCGCAACAAAACCCGCACCCGCACTCGCAACAAAACCCGCACCCGCACCCGCAAGAAAAAACGCAACGTCAAACGCAACGGTAACGCCAACCTCACCCGTAAACTTACCCGTAAAAGTTGCCACAATCGCAAACACAATCGCGATAAATATCTGTTTTCCACTTTGTCCTGCGGTCACCCCAGAAAAGTCTGCCCCCTCTAAATTCGCCCCACTAAAATCACATCCCCGTATATCAGCATTCCGAAAATTTTTACCAGCAAGATTTTGACCCTTAAAAGAGCGATTTCGTAAATCCTGATTAGAAAAATCTAGAGGCTGGGTCATATATTTAGGACATTTGCCCGAAATCAAAACAGCGACAAACATCTAAAATATTAATAGCAAACCTCAAGATCGGCAAAACTATTGCATTTTGCTAAGTTTAGCTGACGAGTTTCGGTAAATAGGAGGCAAAAATGGCTGACATCCAACAACTACGACTACTCGAAGAAGGAGTCGATGTTTGGAATCGGTGGCGCGATCAGCATCCAGATATCGCGATCGACCTCCAAGAAGCCCAATTAAACATTGCAAATTTACGCTATGCCAACCTAAGCAAAGCCGATCTCGCAGACGCAGATCTCTATCATGCAAACTTGATAGAGGCAAACTTGATCGAGGCAAACTTAACGCGAGCAGTTTTAAATGGAGCGATCGCTACAGGTTCCATCAGCCATGCCAACCTTAGTGAAGCGAATCTTTACAGTTCCATTTTTAACTTTGCCGACATGAGCTATGTGAACCTACAACATGCCACAGCGATCGCTGCAAATTTCAATAGTGTCAATCTTCAAGGAGCGAACTTGCAAAATCTCAATGCGAGTCACGCAATCTTCTGGCAAACAAACTTGAGCGAAACTAACTTGAATAAGGCTGTTTTTTGGGGAGCAAAATTTTACTGCGCTAACTTAAGGCGATCGCTATTACAAGAAGCCGATCTGAGTGGTGCAGACCTAAGTGGAGCCGATTTGCGCGAAGCCGATCTCAGTGGAGCTGATTTGCGTGAGGCAAATTTAAGTCGAGTTAACCTAGAGGGCGCAAACTTAGAGGCGATTCGGTGGGGCAAGGATGTACGCGGACGCGATACCAATTGGCATAATGCGATCGGGCTTAATTCAGCACTAAATGTTCCTAAAGCACTCTTACGATAGGATAGACATTCTATTAGCGCGTTGCGCTAAAAAATAGAAATTTTGGAAAGCTCGACTTAATTCCCTTCCCACCAAAGAAATAGACATATAAAACCAAGAAATAGCGGTGCGGGGCTTCGCCCCGCACCGCTATTTCTTGGCTGAGAAAGGAGTATCTATGCTTTCCAAAATTTCTCTGCCATAAATTGCTATGTTAAAATCATCAAGCAACAAAACTAACTGGACTCATTATGACTATTACGGTTAGCGCAAAGGTAAACGATCCAAAAGAGATTGTAGAAGTCAAGCCAGAAATTGTTTCTGATGTTTGGGTAAGAGCCTCTTGGGAAGAATTTCTCGCTCTTGCTGAAGAACCAAGCTTAGACAAGGCTAAGTTTTATTATGACCAGCATTTAATGAGGATTGAAATGTCACCCGTTGGACCGATTCACGCCCATGAGAATGGAGTTGTTTATAAAGTAATTAGTGTGTTTGCAGCTTTTGCTGGCATTTGTATTTATGAGTACCTTAACTGTAGTTTCAGAAAGACAGGTAATGCAGAATTTCAACCTGACATGGTGTTCTATATAGGGACTGACTTAAAAATTCCTCCTAGAAATAATGCCCCAGTTGATTTAAATGAGTTTGATTTACCAACTCTAGTTGTAGAAATTTCTGCAACTACAATTCAGGAAGATCTAGGTTATAAAAGATTGCTCTATGAGCGTTTAGGAATTCAAGAATATTGGGCTGTCAATGCTAGCACTTCAGAGATATTTGCCTTTGCAATTGCTGATGGGCATAGCGGAAGGATTACGCAATCACAAGTCCTGCAAGGTTTAAATATATCTAAAGTCGAAGAAGCATTACATTTAAGTTATGCTCAAAATGATGGTGAAATCACCAAATGGATATTTCAGACTTTCGCGAAATCTCCGACTGAATCCTAATTTATGACAAGCAATCCTTTACAGCAAGCACTCAAACAATACTTTGGGTATGACTCTTTTCGGGCTGGGCAGCGTGAGATTATCGAAGCCCATCTTGCGGGGCGCGACACCTTGGCAATTATGCCCACAGGTGGGGGAAAATCTATTTGCTTTCAATTGCCAGCCTTATTAAAAACTGGTGTAACCATTGTGGTGTCGCCTTTAATCGCCTTGATGCAGGATCAAGTTACGGCACTTAAAGAGAATGGCATTGGGGCAACTTTTTTAAATAGTACTTTGTCAGGTCGAGAAACTAATCAGCGATCGCAAGCAATTTTAAATGGAGCGACTAAATTAATCTATGTTGCGCCCGAACGCTTATTTGCCGAGCAGTTTATCGAATTTCTGAATATTGTTAAGAATAAGATTGGCATTGCAGGATTTGCGATCGATGAAGCCCATTGCGTATCAGAGTGGGGTCATGATTTTCGTCCTGAATATCGCCAATTGAGTCGTTTGCGACAATTCCATCCCGATGTCCCTGTCATTGGCTTGACGGCTACGGCGACAGAGCGAGTTAGGGAAGATATCATTCAACAATTGCAATTGCAACAGCCCTATGTTCATGTTGCTAGCTTCAATCGCAATAATCTTTATTATGAAGTTGTTCCTAAACAAGGAACCGAGCAATCCTATGTGGATTTGTTAAGGCAAATCAAGAGAATGCAAGGTTCAGGAATTGTCTATTGCCTCAGTCGTAAACGTGTTAACGAAATCGCTGAACGCTTGCGCGAAGATGGGATTGCGGCGATTCCCTATCATGCGGGTCTAAGTGCGAAAGAACGAGAAGAAAATCAGACGCGCTGGATTCGGGATGATGTGCAGGTAATGGTAGCAACGATCGCTTTCGGAATGGGAATCAATAAGCCTGATGTGCGGTTTGTGATTCACTATGACCTGCCGAAAAATATTGAAGGCTATTATCAAGAGTCAGGTCGGGCTGGTCGTGATGGTGAAGATTCGCATTGTACTTTGTTTTTAGGCTATGGAGATTTAGAAACAATTAAATATCTCATTGCTCAAAAGGTCGATCCGCATACCAATGAGCCATTGGAAGCAGAGCAGAGAATTGCTCAACAGCAATTGCGCCAAGTCGTTGACTATGCCGAAGGTTTAGCCTGTCGCCGCACGATTCTCTTACGCTATTTTGGCGAACATTTTCAAGGAGATTGTGCCAATTGCGATAACTGCCTTACGCCGAAGCCAATGGAAGATTGGACAGTGGAAGCGCAGAAGTTCTTATCCTGTGTGGCGAGAGTAAAAGAGCGATTTGGCGCAGGTCATGTGATTGATATTTTGCGCGGATCGATGAATAAAAAGATTTTGCAACATGGGCATGAAAACCTCTCTACTCATGGCATCGGTAAAGATCGCAGTCTGGATGAATGGCGACAACTTTCGCGATCGCTAATTCATCAAGGTTATTTAACCCAAACTACGGACGGTTACGCCATTCTCAAGCTGAATGATCGCAGTTGGGAAGTGATGCGTGGTCAACAGAATGTGCTATTGCCAATCGAACGGGATACGGAACCTGCAACGGTTGCGGAACGCGAAACGAGCGAAAGACCTGTTGATGTGGAAATTCTCTTTGAAAGATTGCGACTACTTCGCAAAAATCTGGCGGATGAGCAGGAAGTCCCACCCTATGTGATTTTCAGCAATGCTACCCTCAATCAAATGGCAGAGCAGCAACCCACCAGCCGCAAAGAATTTGCGAAATTATCGGGCGTTGGTGCAAAAAAATTAGAACAGTATTCCGATGATTTTATTGCCATCATTCTCGAACATCATCTCAAATATCCACCTGCGGAACCTGAAGAATCCAGTAATTCTAAAGTTAAGCCAGAATCCACTACACCCAAATCGAAACTATCTAAAGCAAGTACGCAGCGTGAAACCTTAGCCATGTATGAGAATGGTCTGGATATTGATGAGATTGCTCGCGATCGCGGACTTAAACCTGCAACAGTTTGGACACATTTGGTACAGCTAATTGAGGCGGGCTATGCAATTAATATTGATCGCCTTGTTAGTCCCGAACGTCAAAATGTCATTTACGAAGCTCTCGAAGCGATCGGCGGTGATTCTCTCCGCAATCTCTTTGATCATCTAAGAGAGGAATATACCTACGATGAAATTAAAATTGTTCGTGCCATCTGGCAAAACGAAAAGGAGCCGTTATAGTGAGTGACCCTAGACAAACAACTTAAGCAACCAACCGATCGCACCTCCAGCGATTATTAACCAAACGGAATTGACCTTGGGAAATTTGAGCAAAATTGTGAGACTAGCGATCGCTACTACAACTGTCCAGATATCAATTAGAGTACTCCTTCCTAATTCCCATGCTACGGCTGCCATTAATCCAATGGAAGCGGCATTTACTCCATCGAGAAAACCTGCTGTCCAAGGAGATTTGCGTAAATTAGACACAAAAGGATTGATCGCCAACACTAGGATAAACGCTGGTAAAAAAATGCCAACCGTAGCTGCGATCGCCCCCAAGTTTCCTGCTAAGAGATAGCCAATAAAGGTAGCCGTAGTTAACACAGGTCCAGGGGTAAATTGCCCGATCGCTACAGCATCTAACAATTGCTGTGAGGTTAGCCAATGGGTGCGATCGACAAATTCCTGTTGCACAAAGGCAAGCAAAACATAGCCACTACCATAAAGCACAGACCCGATTTTTAAAAAACTGAGAAATATGGTGTGCCAAGGCTTCGGTGTGATAACAGGTGTGATGTTTGTTGCGATCGCTCCTAGAGGTAAGGGAACAAAGGAAAAAGGAAAAAAGAAAACTGAGAGGGATTTAGAATCTTTCGAGGATATTAAATTGCGAACAAAGCTAACTACCACGCCTGCACCGAGCATTAAGGCAACTTCATTAACTTGGAGAAAGTACAGCGCTAAAACTACAAGCCCTGCGCTCCAAGTGGGAATATTTTTTAATGCTGATCTTCCTAGTTTCCAGAGAGATTGGGCAATAATTGCAATGATTACGGGCTTAACTCCATACAGCAACCAACCCACCGCAGGAAGCGTTTGATATTCCACATAAACGATCGCCAATCCCCAAACCAACAACATCGCAGGCAAGATAAAACAAGCTCCTGCCACGATTACGCCCTGCCATCCCGCTTGCTCCAAACCAACATGAATTGCTAACTCCGTTGAGTTAGGTCCAGGAATGAGATTGCTAATACTTAACAAATCCAATAACTTTTCGCGACTGAGCCAGCGCCGATTTTGCACTACTTCTAATTCAATCTGTGCAATATGAGCCGCAGGCCCCCCAAAGGAGATCGCACCTAGCTTTCCGAAAACTAATGCTAAATCCCTCAATGGAGTTTTGGATTTTTTTGGCTCAGAATCTGGCAATAAATCATTTGATAAAATTTCTGTTTTTGGATCTGGTTTTGTATACTTGGGCATATTTTTTTGCAATTATCTGCGACATACTCAGTTAAATGAATCCCAAACAGATTTAAGTTATGAATAGAGTCTCTAGCAAAAAACTCTTGTAATAGTTGACTCTGTTGAGCATACACAAAGCTCTATACTTTTTGTAGGTATCCCAGAATACTAAATAGTTTTTGCCAAAAATATTGACATGGTAGACTTACCAAAATCCCTGAAAACACAGTACTTGCCTAATTCTGAAAGCTCTGATCGAGCATGTAGCTGTCCATCTGAGCCAATGTTTTACTACTTCGCGTATGGCTCCTGTATGTGTCCTGTGGATTTAAAGCGATCGCTTGGTGAGTCTGCCCATCAATATGTTGTTGGTGTCGCACGTTTAAATGCCTATAAGCTCGGATTTTACTACCGCTCACCCCATCGTGGTTGTGGTTGTTTAGATATTGTCAAAGATCCTAATTCCTATGTAGAAGGAGTCCTGTATTGCTTGCCTCTACGCCTTAGCGATCGCTTGGACATTCGGGAAGATGTCTCAGAAGGTGGCTATCAGCATGAATTGATCACAGTCACGGTTGATCAAAAAGTTTATACCAATGTCAGAACCTATAGTGTTGTCAACAAGCTAGCCCGCGAACTTGCTCCCAATGATTGGTATTCCAATGTGGTCTTACGTGGTGCATCTACCTGCGGTTTAACCGAAAAGTATTTCTGGCAATTGTTCTATCACATTTACAAATTGCAGTCCTATAACTATCAAGAATGTGGCTAATCAAATACAAAAAGAAGTGTGGCACTTTGTACCGCACTTCTTTTTTATTAACAGAACGTCAGTTCGACGAAGGCGGAAAATGGTAAAAATCGCTAAGCGATTTTTACCATTTTCCGCCATTTGCGCGGCGCATCGCGCCGCGCAAATGGCGTTATCTAACTCACGTTAACAGAGATTTGTGTTCCCGCCGAAGGTGGGAACTCAAATCTCTAACTTCCTAGACTGGGAAACGCGATAGGGGTTTTCAGCTTGCTGTAGACAAAACGAAAACTACTATAATAAATAGTTGAAAAGTACTGCCAATTAATACTTTTCAACTATTTATTAGAATGCGATGAAAAAGCCAATTACAGAACGTATTGCTCAACTAGATCCACAGCAGGATTGTCAAGAAATTGTCTTTTTGCTCACATATCATGTTTTTCCTTGGGATATTGAGAGGGCTTTAGAATTTGCCCTGTTTCGCACCTATGCCATTCCTGCTATCTCTAGCCTCTTAGCGAAAACAGGAGAATTTATTAAGCGACCCCGTAAGCGTTACGACGATACAGAACTAATCATGTCGGAAATTGTTGAACATGGCGATGATAGCGATCGCGGTCAAAGAGCATTGCGGCGCATGAACCAAATGCACGGACGATTTCCAATTAGCAACGAAGACTTTCTCTATGTCCTTAGCACCTTCATTTACGAACCAATTCGTTGGTTAGACCGCTACGGATGGCGATCTCTAACTCGCAATGAGCAACTAGCTTGTTTTTACTTTTATCGAGAGATAGGCTTACGGATGAATATTCGTGATATCCCTGAAGATTTCGATCAATTTGAACAGTTTAACCGTAATTACGAGCAAAACAATTTTGTTCTAGCCTCTTCCAATCGAATCATCGCTAAAGTTACAGTAAATTTATTTTTAAGTTTTTATTTGCCACGATTACTATGGTCACTAGGCAGACCCCTTATTTATGCGGCACTTGATGATCCTTTAATGGCAGCACTTTCTCTTCCTTGTCCACCTACTTTTTTACGGAAAATGGTTACAGGTACTTTAAGATTACGCGGCAAACTTGTAGGCTTCTTTCCTGAACGTCTCAAACCCTTGCTAGGAACTAATCGCAAGCGAGCATCTTATCCTGAAGGTTACAAAATTGAAGAGCTAGGTACATTCTCTAGAGATGGCTATCGATCTTGATTGAGATTAATTGCTATTGAAACGGTCTTTTGGACTTAGCGCGGGCTTTGCCCGCGCTAAGTCCAGTCGATGCGTAAGTCCTAATTAATTACGCCTAGCTACTTATCATGGTTTAGCTTTTGTTTCTGGCGATTTCACAAATACGCGATCGCCTACTTTTGCACCACTGAGAATTTGGGTTTGATTGTCTACCGTTGTACCAATAGTCACAGGTTGGAATTTGGGCTTGCCCTTTTCATCGGCAATGAGCAGACCAGTTTTGCCTTCCTTCGTGACGATTGCCACAGTTGGCACGACCAGCGCATTATCAATGCTTTGACCAATAAAGCGCAAATCAGTATTCATTCCTGATTGTAGCTTGTCCTTACCAGTTTCTAAAGTGACACGCACCTGAAATGACGTAACATTCTGCTCAATGATTGCTTCAGGAGCGATTAAGCGTACTTTGCCTTTAAATACTTCTGAAGGGAATGCATCGGCAACAATTTCCACTTCTTGCCCAATCTTAATTTGTGAAATATCAACTTCAGGAACCTTGGCAATAATTTCCAAACCATTAGCGATCGCTACAATCGAGGTAGAAGTTGACGAATTGGTCGAAGACGCACTAGTAGTAGGTGTAACAAAGGCTCCAACATTTGCATATTTCTGAGTGATAATCCCTGCAAAGGGAGCGCGAACAATAGTATCTTCTAGTTGGACTTCGATAATACGGATACCTGCGATCGCTTGAGCAAGTTGTGCTTCTGCTTGAGCAATATCCTCGCTGCGGCTACCATTGCGTACCTCTTCAAATTGGCGAGTTGCTTCAGCCAGATTTGCCTCGGCAGTGAGCAAATCTGCTTGCGTACTGCGATCATCAGTTAAAACCTCATCAAGGCGATCGCGGGAAATTGCTCCTTCAGATTGTAAATTGCGATAGCGGGAAGTTCGCATACTATTTAAAGCCAAACGCGATCGGGCAGCTTCTACCCGCCCTCGCGCTGATTCCACTCTTGCCTGAGCTGCAGCCACATCCTCTGGTCGGCTACCATTGCGTAACTTGGCTAAATTCGCTTCAATCGCAGCAGCATTAGCTTGTGCTTGATAGAGTTGAGGGATGAGATTGGAATTATCCATCCTCGCAATGACTTGTCCCTTTGATACTCTTGCGCCTTGCTCAACAAGTAACTCAGCGAGTTTACCAGCTTGTTTGGGACTGAGGTTAACAGTCTCAATTGGTACAACTGAACCACTAGCTTTAATTTTAATAGCTAAGGATTTAGACTCAACCAACTCAGGCTTATCGGCTGTATTTGCAACCTGCTCAGAACTATTCAAAACTCTAAAAACAGTAAATCCACCACCCAGCAACACCACAGCTAAAACCACGATGATCCAAGGATTTTTCCAAATATTTTTGAGATTACGGGCTTCTTTGGGTTCTTGTTTCTTGGAAACAGTAGTTTGCATCGAAATTTAAGTCTTATAAAGCTAATGGCAAAAAATTTTAACCTTAAATAAATAATCTACGTCAGTTTCTCTAAATTAGCATCATCCCCTAGGGTCATAAATAGCTCAGCATCCTTATAAACTAAGCGAAGCTTGTTGTCCTCACCTGCTACAAGTGCAACACAGCAAGCTAGGTACTCAATCGCAAGCTAGTGGATATATTCGCTGCCATCAAAAAACGGTATATTAGCAAGAGTAGAGACTTCGAGAGACGCAAACCAATTCTGTAAATTCATATTTGAGGGTTAATAACCTTGTGATTCAGCCTGTCACAATTTGGGATGAGACACCGCATATAGTCATTCACGGATCTCAAGGTACAATGCAGATTCCCCTAGTGAATGCATATTCTTGGACATTAGGACGAGGATCAGAAAATGATATTCCTCTGTCCGATAAGTGTGCATCGCGTAACCATGCGATGTTTCAAATTGTTGGCGAAAATAATTATTTCTTAATTGACCTCGGTAGTCGTAATGGTTCTTTTGTAAATGGACGCAGAGTAACTATTCCTATAAGTTTAAAAAATGGCGATCGCATTACTCTAGGGGAGACTAAGCTCGAGTTTTATTGTCCTGAATTTTCGACTATTCCTGATACTGGCACATCTCAAAATGAAGAAACCGATGCGGCAGCGACAGCGATGTTACACAAGCGTCAGCTTATAACGGTCTTAGTAGTCGATATTCGTGATTTTACAAAGCTAACTCAACAAATGGATGAGCATATTCTCTCGGAGACGATTGGGACATGGTTCCGAAGAGCTGGTGAGATTATCGATCGCCACGGTAGTTGGGTTGATAAATATATTGGTGATGCGGTCATGACTGTCTGGATTCACGATACCGAAAAAAGCCTAGATACAGTTGCGACTCAAGATATGCTCAAGGTCTATCGTGCTCTCCATGAAATTTATGAGATGAGTGATAAACTCAATACCCAATTTGATCTACCATTCCAATTGCGGATTGGGGCGGGGGTGAATACAGGATATGCCATGGTGGGTCAAATGGGAACGAGCGAACACCCTGACTACACGGCACTGGGTGATACAGTCAATGCCGCCTTTCGCTTAGAATCTTCGACTAAACAATTGAAAGTGGATGTAGCGATTGGTTCTACTACCTATAGTCATACGCCATACGCAGCAGTTTTACTACCTCTTAAGCAATATTCAGTGGAATTAAAAGGCTACGATGCGCCTACAGTAACCTATGCTGGCACTTTCAACGAGTTAGGCGAATATATCAAGAAGCTAGATTCAGAGTGATCTTAACACCCAGATTCCTGTACCGCTCGCTTAGCGAGCGGTACAGGAATCTGTTGATATAGCAATGAATAGAAATAGCTAGGACAAAGTAAAACCCAAATAAGTGAAGGCGGCACTTCGTGCCGCCTTCACTTATTTGGGTTTTATGTCCTAAGCAAATCTTACATTGCTATAGATAATTTTGTGTCCATTTATAGCCTTGTGTAACCAGATCGGATAGATTGAAATTCCATAAACCAATGGAATTGTCTCCATGTCCTGACGCAAATCCGCGACCGTCAGGATGAAAGCAAAGACTAATTGGCGTTCTATCTGCACATTGTAAGGTCTGTAATATTTTTCCATCAATGCTCCAGAGCTTAATTGTGTTATCACTACTGCCTGAAATAATGCTCCTTCCATCAGGGCTAAAACCTACTGCCCAAATTCCTGCTTCATGACCTCTAAAGGTTTGTAAAAGCTGTCCATCAAGGTTCCAAAGCTTAATGGTACTATCACCGCTACCTGAGATCAGGTATTGACCATCAGGGCTAAAACACACACTCCAAACAGCACTACGATGACCAACAAGGGTATGTAGTTCTGTTCCATCAATACTCCAAAGTTTGATTGTGTCGTCACCACTACCTGAAGCAATCGTCTGAGCATCGGGGCTAAAGCGTACAGTCCATACTGTCGATTTATGACCTGTGAGGGTTGCGAGTTCTGTACCATTAATTTGCCATAACTTCACAGATTTATCACTACTGCCAGAAACTATCTTTTGACCATCGCAACTAAATTCTACAGACCAAACCGCAGTACTATGCCCTGTAAAAGTCTGTTGAAGTTGATGCTGATTTGCCTTGAGAGACCATAGAGAAATCGCACTATCGCCACTACCCACTAATAAACTATTGCCATCGGGACTAAAGACGACACTGAGAATATCGTTGTCACCAACAATTGTTTGGAGTTCATTTCCTTGCAAATCCCAGATTTTAATTTGATCATCAAGGCTACCTGATGCAAGGTGTTGACCATTAGGACTAAAAGCAACACTCCTTACTGCTGCACCATGCCCATTCAAGATCTGTTGCGCTCTACTATCGATTTGCCATAAACGCACAGTGCAATCTAAGCTTGCAGAAATCAGACTTCTGTTATCGGGACTAAAACTAAGCGATCGCACCGCTTCATCATGTCCTTTAAAAACTTGCAATTCTCGACCATGGAGATCCCAGAGCTTAATCTGTTTATCGGCACTACCTGACGCAAGGCGTTGACCATCATTACTAAAACAAACACTACGAATTGCACTGGTATGAGCCTGAATTGAAAATACTTCTTCGATCGCAATTTGATCGCTAGCGTCTAAAGCTTTATCTGAAACATTATTGATGGAGGTGATGTGCCACAATTTGAGAATATTGTCACCACTACCTGAAGCGATTAATGTCCCGCAAGGGCTGATGCTGATGCTACGAATATCCGCAGTGTGACCTTTGATGCTATGGAGCAATGTGCCATCAAGACTCCAAATCATGATGATTTTGTCAGAGCCGCCAGAAATAATCCATTCCCCATTGGGACTAAATAATACTGTGCGAACATCACCACGATGCCCAGTGATGGTGCGTAGTTCTGTGCCATCTAAACTCCAGAGCTTAATGGTTTTGTCCGCACTACCTGAAACAATTAGTTCGCCATTGGGACTGAACCTTACACTCCAAACTGTAGCAGTATGACCTTCAAAGGTTTGGAGGCGATCGCCTTGGCGATTCCAGAGCGCGATCGTTTTATCGCTACTGCTTGATAAAATCATCTGCCCATCAGGGCTGAAGATAGTACTGCGAATTGCTCCTGTATGTCCAGTAAATTGGGCAACTTCTAAACCATCAAGTTGCCATAGTTTAATGAGATTATCTAAACCGCCTGTGACAAATTGAGAACCATCAGGGCTAAATTCAGCACTCCACACCCCATCGGAATGTCCTTGGATGCGATTTTTTTCCTTAATATCGTAAATTGCACGATAAATTGTGCTTGTTAGCTGCAAACGATTTTCGCTTGCGATCGCTTCGATATCGGGTAGCCACTGTTGTGCCTTATGGATGATTCTGGATAGTTCATCGAGATCGACAAGATGTCCCTCAAGGAGACTGTTAATGCGTAAGCTATCCGCGATCGCTTGTGAGTTTTTGAGAGAGCCTTCTAACTGACGCACAGTTTGACGGAGTTCGCCTTGGGTTTGCTCTAGCTCCTTTTGTAGTTTTTGGATTTCTGGAGCTTGGGACTTCCGAATGACCACTGCAAGATAATCATGTACTAACTGACAGCGATCGGCAGCATTTTCGGGAATTAAGACTACAAGCCCTGAACCGATTAAGATTTTTAGAACTAGTTCTATTTTGGAACTTTCTATTATCGTATCTTCCTCTTCAATGGCTATAGCCACGCCTACAGTTACTTCTGTATTCGCCTGACTTTGTTCACAAAATTCCGTATTTAACTGCTTTAGGCTACGTTCTAGTTCAGCATAGGTCTTCAGTGGTCTAGTTCCTTGCTCATCTGTTAGTAAATAAAGCAGCAAATTTGTTAAGCGATAATTCTCTTTACCGCAGTCATAGACTACATTATCTAGATATCTTTGGACGAGCTTTTCTTTAGGATTATTCCCTAACTTTTGATATTGCTGAATGGTACTAATCCGATCCTGTTGCATTTGTGCGCCGACAATTTGTAACTCGATAGGTCGCACTTCATCCTGCTCATTCTTCAGATCATTTACTAAAATATCAATTAGTTGTGGCTCCAAATAAAACTGTGCTCTTTCCGTCAAAGCCTCAATGGTTGAACGTGCCGCCGCCGAGGAAAAATTACCCAATGGATAGAGCACATTTTTACTGAGAATATCATTGTCGATCGCACTCATGCCTTTCACCCGATTGCACTCTAACAAATAGTGGATAAAGTCTTCACGGAGAGATAGGAGAACTTTAATCGAAGATAGATATTGAAAATCGCTGAGTAAACCACCAATAAATTCAAAGAACCGCAGGCGCTCATGCAGATTATGTTTGTGAACGAAAAAGAACTCCTCAAATTGGTCAAAGATCAATACTGTACGAAGGTTATTCGCTTCATTCCAGCGTAATTGGGTAATTAGGTGCTCTAAAATATTTTCCTGATTCAGTTCGTTGTTATTGATTAAGCTAATAATGGGGGCTGAGTCTAGTTGAATCAATTCCAAGGCTTCAGTCAAACGATTAGCAAGCTCCATTTCCCAACTAGTGTATACCCGCATAGAAATCGGTATCACATCACGTCCGCCAAAAGAAGCTTTTTGCAAAGCTGGCATTAGTCCTGCATTCACAAATGAACTTTTCCCTACGCCTGAATTGCCATGTAGCACTATCAATTTATAACGGGGTTCGCCAATTCGGCTAGTTAGTTCATCTAGATCTTGCTTACGTCCTGAAGCATAAATTTCTGGAGAAATAATAAACTTATTTGACTTCTCCGTGAAACTGGAATGTTCCTCTAGGCTAGACTGTAATTGTCCTGCACCAATGAATGCACGATAGCCATAGCGCTGCTCGATCGCGCAGCGTTCTTGCTTAATATGAAATGCTTCCAAATATTGCCCTTGCGAGAAATATAAATTTCGCAATTCATTTAAAATCCGAATATACATTCTTGGATGTCCACAGTGATCTCTTCGCTTTGCCTCAATCAAATTTTGAAGAGCTTCGTCGAGATTACCCAGTTGGATCTGGGCTTGCGCGAGATAACAGAGATATAAACCATATAGCCAATGCACATCCTCGGAGGCATTCGCAAGCAAAGCGATCGCTTGTTTGGAATATTCGATCGCCATATCCCAATACTTCTGTTCGAGAGCAGATTCTGCTAAAAACCCATAATCAGCAGCGATATTACTCGCATTACCGTAAGTTTGATGAACTTGTAAAGCTTTTTGAGATAGTTCACGCAGTTCGCTCCATAACTGGAGGTGGTGTAGGGTACGCTGGAGTTGTAGATAGCAGTAACTCATCAGATCAGGACGATTCGCTTTCTCAAAACTAACTAAACTCTTGGCAAATAACTGTTCAACTAATCGCCAATTTTCTTCGTGGGAATGCTTTTCTAGCTTGGTGAGGTGATAGCGTCGTCGTCCAATTTGGTATAGCAGAAGTCCTTGTCTTTCTGCATTGTCAATAGATTCCCAATATTGATAGCTTGCTTGCAGATGTAATAAGGATTGATGGAAATCTCGGCTATTCATGCCCTGAATGAAGTCCAACCCCGCTTGCAGTGATGGCTCAATTCTCTGCCCTTGATTGCTCAAATCACGGAGGGCAACGCTCAATTCCGAAAGATAAATACCCCCCAAATGAGAAATTCTGCCTAAGCTGTAACTAGGATCGATTAGATTCGCCCCAAGTGTAAGATGAAATAGGGCTTCTGTTCCTGATGTAAGAGACTCAATCAAATCTTCACTAGCGATCGCAAATTCAATCGTAGTTGTCCAACTCTCAAAATCAGGTGCAATCTTGATCATCTGCTTCATCACATCATCATTGATCCATAGAACGATGGGATATAAACAGTTTTTACGAAACTCTTCGCGAATCTGATTGAGTCCCTTGATCAATGCAGCAACATTTTCATTAGCTTCTAATCCAGTAACCATCACCGCAGGTAGATTCCCATCTCGCATTGCTGGTGTTGTGTTTTGGATGGTGTGATAAATCGATTTGTTAGTAGGTTCTAAGCGCACTTGGCGCATTTTTGTCGGCAATATTTCCCCTAATCTAGCGATCGCGCGATCGCGGAGGTTTACATAATTACACCTTGCCAGCAAAAGTGTAAATGTACCGTCATATATATCAAGCAGTAATGACAGCTCCTGTAGGGCATCTTCGATGGCAGGAGAAATATTAAAGGAGTTGACTAATTCGTTTTGATACAGATCGAGTTGCGATGTTAATTGCTGAAGGGCAAGTTCTGCTTCGGGCGAGATATTAAACGCAGTTATATCTTCTTCTGGCAAATTGGCAGAATAGGAAGCTTTAGACATAGATGTTTTGCCCTCGCAGATCGCTGTTAAGTGAGTCAGTTGTAGATTTTTGGGTTTGTGGAAGAGATCCCCTTAGGGGATCTCTTCCACAAACCATTTAGGATTATGGTGTGGGTTAGCGATCGCTAACCCCATACCCAAAGAAAAATTGAAGCAATACAAATGAGCCTAAACCTTGCTATATATCGCCTCAGAATCTTAAATTCTACATCTTTAGTTTATTTAAGACTTGTTATTTAAGCCTTGGCAAATTCTGAAGCTGTCGCAAGCACAGGATTTACTTCAAACCAAGAGCCGTTCTCATCTTGATATTCATATACATACATACTTCTAATCAAGGTTTGATAGCCAGTATCGCCCACAACCTTCTTCGTTTCGTTAACTTGGCGTAACAATCTCCATTCCTCATCATCAATGGAGAGAACTAATTCATTACGACGTTTACGAATCGTATCTTCTAGGATGTCAAGGGTGACAGGTAGACCACGTTGTTTGCGGAGAGCATCATTCAATAAGCGCATAATATTCCGCACATGACCACCGCTCGCAAAACATAGCCTGTCTAGGGTATCAATGCTATCAAAGACATCGCCAATAGATTTTAAGCGCTCAATCGGAGAACTATCGGGCAATGCTCTTGATAAAATCATTTGCCGCAAGAGTGAAATTCCTTCTTCATGTGGTGAGTTATCTCGGCGCACTACGGGAACCATCGGTAACACAATCGGATCAGCCATAAATCTTGCGGTGAGTGTCCCGTAGTCTCTTGAAAAGCGCAGGGCTAGAGGCATCGTGTATACCACATGGCATTGCAATTTGCGAAGTTGCTCAGCGCGATCAACAAATAAATATTCGGTTTGTGGTCTGCCCCAAGGCTTGGGTGAGTCATCGACGCGATCGAGGTTATCCACAATCACTACAATCCCTTCTTTACCCAATTTCTTCAGATCAGCAATCCCGGGAGTAAGAATTTCTTGATTAATGAGATCGAGCAGTCCATTGGTTTTAGGTTCCATATAGCCCCGCAGTTTGCTTCGCATATCTGGGCTATCTTTGGTCTTTGCTGACAACTTGCCAATCCCTAGAGAAAGGGAAAATTCACCAGTGGTATTAGCTTCGATTTTACCCACCCCGGGGACATCGGCTTCCGCAGAAAGTTCAATCTCAGTTTGCAATATTTTTACCGCACCATTGAGCATTGCTCGAAACCCTTTGGCTTCTGTCTTCACCTTCACGGCTTCAAGACTCTCAACTACACGGCGGGCGATCGCTAGCAAAATATCACTCAAATCGACATCGCCCATTTCCATGTCTTGGCTAGATTCAAAGTAGACGACATGGAACCCTTCAGATTCTAGTTGTTGCTTAAGCTGCAATATTTCTGTGGACTTACCGCAACCAATATGTCCTGTAAATAGTTGGCAAGTAGGTTGTCCATCAGAAAACAGCGAAATATTATCCTTTAAGTCCTCAACAACTTTACCGCCGCGTACAGTCGAAAAATCAATGTAGTATTTCTTATCTTCGTCACTATCAGCCAGCAAGGTCTTACTCGGATCGGTAGCCTTAAAGAATTTCTTATAATCTACAGCCATAATTCACTTAATCCCTCTTTATAGAAGGTATTATAAGGAATTAATGAAAATTTGGAAATTAAATCTTTTGGTTATTTATAGCTGCCGCCAAGTGTATCAGGACATAAAACCCAAGAATAGGAAGGCGGCGATTCGCGCCGCCTTCCTATTCTTGGGTTTTGCTTTTTACAAAATAGGTAGGGTTTCAAACGCAATATAGAAGTATTCCCATTTACTAATAGTTAATTCGTAAGAGATATTTATAAAAAGGCTTGTATTGCTAGCCTTTTTATAAATATCTTGGATTTTTAATAATGAGTGCAAAGCACTGTAATTAACGTTTAAGGCGATTAATTTCGGCTTGCAATTCGTCGATTTGACGCTTTAAGCGTTCTGCTTCAGTTTCTGTTTTCTTCTCTTCACTAGGACTAGAAACATCTACAGCACCTGTAGTATCGCCCCTCTTATAATTACCAGATTTAATATTGCGATATTCCTCTGATCCTGCCCAATCACGGATGTAGTGAACGCGCTCAACAGGGAAAGGATGGCTGAGCATGGAACCAGCACCAAATCCGTTATAGAGCATGAACTTATAAATTTGATTGAGATTATCCTTATCCAGTTCTTGATAAGCATCCGATTGACGAATAAATTCGGGCAAGCTCAATTCATGGGCAAAAGCAGAACTTCCACCCGATAGCTTCATCATTGTGGAGAGAACTGTATCGAGTTGATCGGTAACTAATAATGCGGCGCGATCGCTAGATAATTCGGCTTTGCGTCGCCATTCAAAAAAGGCATAGATTAAGCCACTACTTACCAAACCGCCCAAGCCAAAGGTCATTTCGCTCAATGTGGAGACAATGCTCATCACCCACATCGCCATCTGGATCAGGGTTGTGTGACCACATTTGATATGTCCAAGCTCATGGGCAAGTACAGCCCGAATTTCTTCTTCGGTAAGTAGGTCTAGCAGTCCTGAGTTAATCACAATGTAGGGGTGATCTTTGCCGAGTGCATAGCTATTTGCAACAGGATTTTGAGAGACAAACAGAACTGGCTCAGGCTGAACATCAAGGTCAGCAACGCATTCTCTAAAAATGCGATGGATCGTGGCGTATTGTCGATGACTTACCTGAATGCTATTGCCAATGTGGTAAATCGTCTGAGGACGCTCGTACATAAATTCGACAAATTTCCCTGCCACGAGGTCAAATCCGGGGACGCTGCGGAGGGCTTGTTCGGCTTGGCGATCGAGGGGATGTCGAAAGGCTTCGCTAGAAATGCCTGTATAACGTGGCATAGGTGTTGATATCTAATGAGATACACATGATTTTCTCTATTTTATCGCAAAGTTCTTGAGCTTTGTTAAGGCTATAGCAGTAACCAGTTACAGCGCTTTGCGCTTACTTATAACCCAGAAATATTTTTGAAAGCGTTGCTTCGCAACGCTTTCAAAAATATTTCTGTACTCCTCAAAGCCTCAATAGGCTGTATGTTAGAAATCTACCAAAAAACATAAGAGAGTTGCGGTGCTTCGCGCCGCAACTCTCTTATGTTTTTTCTATAACTGGGCAGAAATCGCTTCTTTAGGGAACTCAATGATTGAGATACATAACTATAGCTAAGGTACTAGGCGCAATTAAATATAAAACCCCAAAAGCTGTGGCGCACGCTGCGCGTGCGCCACAGCTTTTGGGGTTTATATTATGCCCAGCTACCTATACAGTCAGTTGTCGCTTATGGATAGATTCATCAACAGCAAGTGGGGTAATGCAAACAAAAAAGAGTCGCTTTGCGACTCCTTTTTGTTATGCAGCAACTGCTTGTTTGAGTGGTTGCCAAGTTACTTGGCGATCGCTACCAGTCTCGATCACGATTTTGACACGCGGATCGCGATCGGGGATTTGGCTTAAGGTTTCTAATTCTTGCTTCGATAGATATTTTCCTTCGATTAGCCAAACAACCAAGCCCTTGGATTTAGCTGGTAAAGCATTGAGGCGAAATTGAATAGCGGGAGGGATAAAATAAGTACGAATCTCAGTTTTGCCAAGGTGAGAGGGACGCACACCATGAACACCTGTGAGGTAGCTATTTACATCACCAAGACCACGAGCAGTAATGAAGAGAATTTCATAACCAGCATTTTTTAGGCGAAGTTGGTAGCGCCCTTCATAACCACCTTCAGGTGGCACTTGCATTGCTAAAGCGCCTGCTTTTTCTAGGTCTTTGACAATTTTATCGGTTGCAATCAATGGCATGGTGACATCCTATGCTGAACGCTAAACTATAGAGCTAACAGTATTTTATACCTAGAGAGTAAAAGGATCCTCAAAGCTTATTTATTATATTGATTGAAAAGTACACTCAAAAGATGTGTTGTTTTAATTAATCAATCACTTGAACGTCAATATCAATCGTGCCTGGGGGGGTAATCCGCACAAATTTATTTTGTTGCTCTTGCAAGGGTTCGCCACAGCTAGGACATTGAAATTGAGTGGCTCTAGAAGCAGTAAAACTAGCTTCGCACACGGGACATTCTGCTGTCACTATGCTGCGTTTTACCCACCACTGCAAACCGAAAAAGGCAATTATCGGGATAAAGGTAATCAGCCCAATCAGGATAAAGAAGGAGTTAACGAGCCAGCCTAGCCCAATCGTACTAAATGTCCAGAAGATGAGTAAAGTCGTGAGCCAAAAACGTACACCTGACCAGCGATCGCCATCTCCTCCAGATCCGTTGGGCAGATTGCCAAATGTGTAGTATCTCATGAGTTTAGTCCCTATAGTTTTATGCTTATTGGCTGTAGCGATCGTAACACTCTTACCTAATGTAGCTATTCTGTCATTGGGTATGGATAACCGCAAACCAAAATAATCATGAATGACAGCGTTTTGCGCTGACTGAAAAACCAGAAGATTTTTTGAAAGCGTCACTTCGTGACGCTTTCAAAAAATCTTCTGTGGTGTAGCAAAGTTGTACCGCAAAAATTTGCTGAAGCCTAACGGTGGGCTAGACCGATCGCTTGTTGAATATTATCTAAACCATTGGCTTCGAGCTTAGCGACTAAGCCTTGCAAAATCTGCTTTACCACTAAAGGTCCTTCATAAATTAAACCTGTGTAAACCTGCACAATAGCCGCACCAGCCGTAATCTTTTGCCAAGCATCCTCGGCGTTGAAAATACCCCCTACACCGATGATCGGTAAACTGCCATTGGTGGTTTGCCAGATCAGATTGATGACAGCTAAGGAGCGATCGCGCACTGGTTGCCCACTGATGCCACCTGCTTCTTCAGTAACAGGTTTTCCTGTCATTGATAGATGTGTAGTTGTTAAATTTTGGCGAGAAATAGTTGTGTTCGTCGCAATAATTCCAGCCACACCATAGGATTGACTGGCTTTGACCACTTCGATAATGTCTGCATCATTCAGGTCTGGAGCAATTTTGACCAGAATTGGTTTATTGGCGGTATTAATTGGCTGCAATTCGGCAAGGATGCCGCATAACTGCTCAGTTGCCTGTAGATCTCGTAAATTGGGAGTATTCGGCGAACTCACATTGACGACAAAGTAATCACCAAAATCGTAGAGCGATCGCAAACTTTCGGCATAGTCAAATTTTGCATCCGCAAGTTCGGTAATTTTGGATTTACCAAGGTTGATGCCAAGGGGAATACTCAGCTTATGATCTGCCAAATAATTTTGGAGGTCGATCGCAGTTGCGGCTGCGCCACGGTTGTTAAAACCCATGCGGTTGAGAACTGCGCGATCGCTTGGTAAACGAAATAGCCTTGGTTGAGGATTGCCCGACTGCGCCTTTGCGGTAATTGTCCCCACTTCTGCAAAACCAAATCCTAAATGTTCCCATGCCCCGATCGCTTCAGCATTTTTATCAAATCCTGCGGCTAAGCCCACAGGATTTGCAAATTTTAAGTTCCATAGAGTTTGTGATAGCCGCACATCGCTATAGTAAAAGGTAGATTTGGCGATCGCTTGCAATGCCGATGAGTTACTAATTTGCCGACAAGTAGCGATCGCTAGATGATGAGCCGCTTCAGGATCGAGGGAAAACAGCAGGGGACGTACCCCATATTGATAAGCAACGTTAAGCATAGGTTTTATATTTTAAGTACGTTGCGTTTCGCACGCCGCACTTGGTTTCATAATTAATTTATATCAAGTATGTTTGCCATTGCAAAATATGCTTGGTTTCACAACAAGGAGTACATTTTCCTATGGTATGGCAGCTACTAACAGCACCCCTCGACGGGTTGCTCTGGATTGCAGAACAGATCGAAGAACGGGCAACTACGGAATTAGAAAAAACTGAAAACTTACAAAAACGTCTCACAACTTTACAACTTCGCTTCGATTTAGGTGACATTAGCGAAGAAGAATTTAATAAACAGGAGCAAGAGATTTTAGAGGCAATGGAAGCAGAAATGGATGAACAAGAGCAATAAATATAGAAGTTATTGCTGAGATTAAGTTTGGGGTTTTCAAATGAATATGCATGATTTGAAAAGCGCTGTGTAGAATTGATTGCTTTGTGGGCTTAACTAACTTTATTTGCTGAAAAACTAATGGAAATCAGTGAACTAATCAATAGCTACTATGCGGGTCGTCGTAACTTTGCAGGAGTGAATCTGAGCAAAGCTGATATGAATGGCATTGATTTAAGCCATGCAGATCTTAGTGGGGCGAATTTGAGTGAATCGAGTCTCTATGGAGCAAACCTCAGTAATGCAAAGCTTAACGGGGCTGATCTCAATGGGGCAAAGCTCTATCGCGCTACACTTATTGGGGCAAATTTTAGTGGGGCAGACCTAGGAGAAGCAGATCTCAGTGAAGCGAATCTCAGTGATGCAAAACTATATGGAGTAAATTTGTATAAAGCAATTTTAAGCAAGGCAAAACTTCCTCGTGCCAAGTTAACAGGGGCGAATATGGGTAAAGCCAAGCTAAACCGTGCTGATCTTAGTGAATCAATTCTGAGAGATGCTCGCCTATTTGGAGCGAATCTTATTGAAGCGATTTTGCAACGTGCCGATATGAGTCGTTCTAGTCTCAATGGTGCAAATCTCAACAAGGCAACTATTTCTGAGGTTGATTTAACTTTCGCAAGTTTATATGGTGCGAGCCTCTGTGATGCCGATTTGAGTGAGTCGGACTTAACTAGTGCAAATCTTCAAGGTTCTGATCTCACCCGTGTGAATTTCTATAAGGCGAACTTAAGCAAGGCAAAATTCGCTGATGCTGTCACTGATGAAATGCAAACCCAAGAGGCAAATTTATCAGGTATTATCTGGACTTAAAATATTTTCATGAATAACTGGCAAAAAATTCTTCCCTTTATCCAAGAACTCACAAAACAAGTTGGCGATCGCCTACTGACAGATTTTGAACATGCCCGAGTGGCGATCGCTAAGGATGATGGCAGCCTCGTAACCAAAAGCGATCAATGGGCAGATGCCTATATAAAAGCAGCGTTAGAAAAAGAATTTCCTGATTTTGGCGTTTTAACTGAAGAGTCAACACAAACTTTACCCGATCGCGAATGGGCTTGGGTCGTTGATCCCCTTGATGGCACAACCAATTTCGCAAGGGGAATTCCGATTTGGGGGATTTCCTTAGGACTATTACATCGCGGTACACCTGTGTTTGGCTATGTAGCGATACCTCCATTACAGCAAAATATCTACGGTTGGTCAGATGAGCATGGCTCCGCCGCATTTTTGAATGACAATCCAATTCATTTAGCACCAGAATCCCCAGATCCTAATGCTCTTGGGAATTACTTTTTTAGCGCCTGCTCCCGTAGTCTCGAAAAGATGGGGAGAGCAAAATTCCCTTTTAAATTAAGAATGTTAGGAGTAGCTAGTTACAACATTTTGACCGTTGCGCTTGGCTCTACCATTGGCGCAGTGGAGGCAACTCCAAAGATTTGGGATATTGCGGCGGTTTGGGTAATCCTAAAAGCGATCGGGGCAATTTGGATTCCTTTGGAAGCGTCGTCAAACATCTTTCCATTAGAGATGGGTAAAAACTACAGCAATCGTAGTTTTCCAGCTTTAGTAGTTAGTCATAGCGAATTATTACCAATGGCACAGGAAATAGTCCAACCGTTCTACGAATGAGTGGCGGCGCAAGGCGCTGCCACTCATTCATAAAAAAGGGGGGGCAAAAGCCCCCCTTTTTTATTTAATAACTATCGGTTTTGCTGACGGTGGTATTAATCAGTTGCTGATTAGCCTGATTGAGGCGATCGGCGATCGCTTCACGCACTCCACAGTCTATATGGGAATCAGCAAGAACTTCCTGCGCCATTTCGCGATATTCGGCACTAGTAGTTAAGTCTACTTGATCGAGGTTATTGAGATTTTCATAGACAGTCTCAGGAGAAACCGAAACATTGCTTGCCATTAATTTTTTCCTTAAGTGATTACAAGCAAGGAGCTTAAGCCCCTTGTTACGAAACTGATTTAGGGTAAATCTGTATCACCCATCAAATAGCGATCGCATTCACGGGCAGCACCACGACCTTCATTAATTGCCCATACAATAAGGCTTTGACCACGACGGCAATCTCCCGCAGCAAATACTTTGGGAATACTAGTTGTGAATTGACCGTGATTTGCTTTGACATTACTACGGGGATCGCGTTCCACACCAAGGGAATCAAGTAGGGGTTGCTCAGGACCAAGGAATCCCATCGCTAGTAGCACTAATTGAGCAGGGATCACCTTTTCAGTACCAGCTACATGCTTAGGAATAAATTGACCTTTTTCATTGCGTTCCCATTGCACTTGAACGGTGTGAACAGCTTTGACCTGACCGTTTTCGTCTCCTTCGATTTTAGTAGCAGTGGTAATGTAAGCTCTAGGATCGTCACCAAACTTAGCACTCGCTTCCTCTTGACCATAGTCCATCTTGTAAACCTTTGGCCATTCGGGCCAAGGATTATCCTTAGCGCGGGTTTCGGGAGGCTTGGGCATGATTTCTAACTGGACGACGCTAGTGCAGCCATGACGGATAGAAGTACCTACGCAGTCTGTACCTGTATCACCACCACCAATGATGACCACATCCTTACCCTGTGCCGAGATGAAGTCATCACCAGATTGACCATTGAGAACTGCTTTTGTATTAGCGGTGAGAAACTCCATAGCAAAATGGATACCTTTGAGTTCGCGTCCTTCAATGCTGAGATCGCGAGGCTTGGTTGCACCTGTGCAGAGAACTACGGCATCGAATTCGTTGAGGAGTGTTTCTGCAGCTAGATCCTTACCGATTTCTGTATTACAGACAAATTTCACCCCTTCCTGTTCGAGAATATTCAAGCGACGCATTACTACTTTTTGCTTGTCCAACTTCATGTTGGGAATGCCATACATCAGCAGTCCTCCTGGGCGATCAGCGCGTTCATATACCGTTACCCAATGCCCTGCTTTGTTTAGTTGAGCTGCTGCGCTCAATCCTGCGGGTCCTGAACCAATTACAGCCACCTTTTTGCCAGTACGTTTAGCAGGTGGCTCAGGGATAATCCAGCCTTCTTCCCAACCCTTGTCAATGATGGAATACTCAATGTTCTTAATCGTTACAGGTGGGTTGGTGATCCCCAAGACGCAGGAACCTTCGCAGGGGGCAGGACAGACCCGACCTGTAAATTCTGGGAAATTATTTGTCTTGTGCAGGCGATCAAGTGCCTCACGCCATAGCCCACGATATACCAAGTCGTTCCATTCGGGAATGAGGTTATTGATTGGGCAGCCGCTTGCCATGCCACTAATGAGATTGCCTGTATGACAAAATGGCGTGCCACAGTCCATACATCGTGCGCCCTGATTGCGAAGCTTTTCATCAGGCATGTGCAGATGAAATTCATCCCAATTTTTGATGCGATCGCTTGGTGGTATTTCTGTCGGTGCTTCGCGAAGGTACTCAATAAATCCTGTCGGTTTTCCCATTGCTTTTCGTTTCTATGTTTTGATAAATCGGCTATTTGGCAAATAGCTTATAAAGTATTTTTAAACTGCTTACCTTGTTCTAATCACATTTTACAGTTTTCCTTAACATTAGTTAACTTAACTAATGAAAAACACTTTCTCCTGTCTTACGGCAGGTTGAAGTTTGAAGTAGTACAGAGAAATTTTTGAAAGCTCGGCTTCGCCGAGCTTTCAAAAATTTCTCTGGGTTTCAAGTCAGCGCAAAGCGCTGTATTTGCCTGTGTCCCGAGAGCGACGATTAGCGACGATTGACAGAGAAAAAATGTCCTACGAGTAACGATGGCTGAGTGCAGTCGAAGCCATCGTTATCTGAGTGCAGCCACAGCCTTACTCACAAGCAATTACCGATCAAAAGAACCACAAGAAGAATTTTGAAAGCGTTGCAAAGCAATGCTTTCAAAATTCTTCTTGGTTTGGGTTTGTGAGCAAAGCGCTGTAAGGAATTGCACTTTCTAAACCGCTATCCAAGTCTAAAATCTTGTCCATGCTAAAATACAGGTGATTTCACGGAGGTTAATATGTCCGCAACATCATTACTTAAGCGCCTCTTCAGCGTTGATGAATATTATCAAATGTATGAAGCTGGTCTGGTCTATTTGCCAATGGTGAGCGAGTAGAACTAATCAGAGGAGAAATTATTAAAATGTCACCGATTGGGAGAAGATATGCGGCTTGTGTAGATCGATGCAACTATATATTTGCTTACAAATTAGGGAAAAAAGTCATAATTCGGATTCAAAATCCTTTAGCTCTAGATAATAATTCTGAGACTGAGCCTGATTTGATGCTGTTAAAATGCAAAAGTGATTTTTATGAATCGGGGCATCCGCAGCCTACAGATGTACTTCTTTTAATTGAAGTTGCTAATAGTACAATTGACAGCGATCGCGAATTGAAAATACCTGTCTATGCTGAAGATGACATTGCTGAAGTTTGGCTAATTGACATTAATCTTGCTTGTATAGAAGTCTATCGCCAACGCACTTCTGAAGGGTATCAAGAACTTCTCAAGTACGATCACGGACAAACTTTATCTATTCTTTCCTTTCCTGATGTCAATATTGCAGTCGATGAAATCTTGGGATAGAGAACCTGATGCAACAACAGTTGTTGTGACAGGTATTGGGATGATAACAGCGATCGCTCATAACCGTGAAAGTACTTGGCATCAGATTTTACAAGGTAAATCAGGAATTAAATTTGACGCTGAATTACAACTTCCGATAGCTTGCATTGAGAACTTAGATAATTCCTCTCAATTGTCTAGACCTCAATCTCGTGCTGAATATTTATTACAAACAACTGTTTTAGAAGCGATCGCTGATGCTCATTTGGAACTTCCTCTATCTAATTGTGGAGTAGTCATTGGTTCTAGTCGTAGCAATCAAAGGGAACTAGAATTATTACTTGAAAGCCCTGACTATCTTGCAGTTGAAAATTATTGGCTGCATTGTCAATCAGCACATCTATCAGCCCAAATTGCCAAACTCTTGCAAACTCAAGCTCCCGTGCTTGCACCTATGGCAGCCTGTGCTACAGCTAACTGGTCGATCGCACAAGCCTGTGAGCTAATTCGCTCTGGTCGATGCAATATGGCGATCGCAGGGGCAACCGATGCCGCGATTACCCCCTTAACGATCGCAGGATTTCAAAAAATTGGTGTTTTAGCAAGCTCAGGAGTATATCCTTTCAGTCTCGAAAGGGAAGGATTTGCCCTTGGGGAAGGAGCCGCGACCTTGATTTTGGAATCCTATCAATCGGCAAAGCAGAGAGGTTGTCGCATCTACGGTCAAGTTTTAGGTTGGGGGATTACGAATGATGCTTACCATGCCACTAGTCCTAATCCTGATAACCACATGGCAGCGATCGCGATCAAAGACTGCCTCATGCGATCTCAAATTACCCCTGAACAGGTTGGCTATATCAACGTACATGGCACTGCAACAACGATGAATGATGCTCGTGAGGCAGCCTTAATTCAGCAATTTTTCCCGCATAGTCTGGTTAGTGCTACCAAAGGTGCAACAGGTCATACTCTGGGGGCAACAGGGATGATCGAGGCGGCTTTTTGTTTATTGGCTTTGCGCGATCGCCTATTACCACCGTCCGTAGGAATGCAAAGTCCTGCTTTTGATATTCCGATGATTCATCAAACTGTGCGATCGCTCGATCTTCAATACGCCCTTAACTTCAGTTTCGGCTTCGGCGGACAGAATGCAATCGTCGCTTTCGGTCAAGCACCAGCTAAATAACGTCAGTTCGGGTTAAGCTAGCAGGTTTTCAAAATCCAAAAGTAAAAGCCTTGCTACGCAATACGCAAGGCTTTTACTTTTGGGCTTTGAGAGAGGGTTTACTACGCAAACCCTCTCTCAAAGCCTGTTTTAAATTATCCCCAACTCACGTTATAGATAATTCAAATAAAAACTACAGCTTCGACTTCGCTCAGCTAGCTTACACCGTGGGCTGAGCGGAGTCGAAGCCCCCTCTACAAATTATTTAAAATAACTATAAATAGTAATTGAGAGGCGACGCGGTATAACACCTCTCAATTACTGGAGTAGCTAGACATAAGTAAACTAAAAACCGAGAGTTTTGTTCCGCCCGCGTAGCTGGCGGAACAAAACTCTGGTTTGGGTTTTACTTAAGTTGAGCCACTTATTTGGGTTTATATATGGCGACAGCTATATAATTACCAGAATTCATGTAGGATTCTATATTGCATCTATCTTTTGCCTGAGACGCTTGTGCCAAAACCGTTGCAGCTAATGTGGGCTTTGTCTGGACTATTGCTAACAATTGCTAGTACTTTCATTCAGCCATCTATGATTTTGCCATCTATCGCAGGACAGGGCAATAATATTGCGATCGAATCGATCAGCGTTACTATGCAGATTGGAGCGGTTCTGCTGACAGGTTGCCTTGGTGGAAGAAATGCGGCTCTTCTATCGCAAATAGCCTACATTACACTAGGTCTAAGCGGATTTAGCGTTTTTTACCAAGGTGGAGGACTAAGTTATCTCAAGTCACCTGCCTTTGGTTATCTATTAGGATTTTTACCAGGTGGATGGCTCTGTGGATTTCTTGCATTCTTACGCCCACCAAGTATCGAACGCATGGCAATTAGTTGTGTTGGCGGCTTATTAGCTATTCATTTAGTTGGCATCATTTATTTAATTGCTATCCAAATTCCTAACTTTAGTGCGATCCAATCTTCATTTTGGCAGTATTCTGTCCAAGTTTTATCAGGGCAGTTTTTAGTAGTCTGTGCAACTATTGTCATCGCTACAATTTCTCGAAAACTACTGTTTTATTAAACCAAAACAAGAGAGGTAGTATATACACTACCTCTCTTGTTTATTTAGTATTATAGCTATCACTTTTAAAACCTAAAAAGAGGAGGACTGATCAAATAAATTTTTCTCTTTTCAGACTAGGCTGCAACTAGCAAATCAGATGCTTGACCTTGCGCAATAGATTCATTCACGTAGGTGTCAAAGTTGGGGAAAATACCAAACATTTGATCAATTCTTGAAATCTCAAATACAATGCGTACAGAAGGCTGTAGAGAGCATAGTATTAAATTGCTCTTGTGAGATTGCATTAGACGAAGGGCTAATAAAAGCTTTTGTAAACCTTGGCTATCAATAAATTCTACATTTTCCATGTCTACAACTAAAGAAGGAACTTCTTTGTTGCTCATCATGACATTGGCAGCAATCCAAGACTCAACTTTAGCTAATAGATCAGAACCTGTAACGTTATCAAATTTGTCGCTAGCCAATTTAATAGTAAAAGCTTGCTCGCTGCTTAAACCATGACGGAAAGATAGTTGGTTGATCTGAGTAATTGTATTCATTTTTCTGCCTTTCAATTTCTGCTAGAGAATAATAGTCTGCGTTCGATTACATTTCTTAGAACAACATTTACAATTTGAAGAACAACACAAACTGTTTTATTTGTTTCTTGGAATCAATTATTCACCCTTTTCTAAATCTAGTAACACCTGAGAGATATATAAAAGTTAGTCAAAAGAAATTAAAAAGTTATATAAAAGTTAGTTTTTGGGTTTTCCATAAATCAAACAAAATCTATGTAGCCAAAGATACCAAAACCAAGCTATGAAAGAAGTCTAGGAAAAATGCCTCACAGCTTAGGAGCGTACCGTAAAATAGATTGTAAATTTTTGATGGCTTGGCAAAGCCACCCCACCAAAAATTAAATTACATAACTCTTGGTTGAGATATCAGCCTAGTTTTAGATGATTTAGATAATTTCACCAAATAAGTCATAGTGATCGGCCGCAGTAATTTTGACGGCAAACATTGAGCCAAGTGTTGCTTTACCAAGAGGATCACTGACATAGACTACGCCATCTACATCGGGAGCAAACCTTGATGATCGCCCGATCAGTTCACCTGTATCAGGATTTTCCTGTTCAATGAGAACATTAACGATTTTTCCAATTTCTAACTGATTTTTCTTGAAGGAAATTTCCTGCTGGGCTGCCATAATGCGATCGCGACGCTCTTGTTTGATCTCCTCAGAAAGTTGATCTGGCAGATCAAAAGCAGGAGTGCCTTCCTCTGCGGAGAAAGTGAATACCCCCACATGGTCAAACTCGTGACGCTTCACAAATTCTAATAAATGCTCAAACTGTTCTTCGGTTTCCCCCGGAAAGCCCACAATGAAGGTGGTACGGGTAATCGCATTAGGTAATGACGCTTTGATCTGTTCCATGATCTTGTCATTGACGCGCCCTTGCCAAGGACGATTCATGGCGCGCAACACATCTGGGTGAGAATGTTGTAGGGGTAAATCAAGATATGGAACTACATTAGGGGTAGACTTCATGGCGTTGATCACTTTAGGTGTCAAACCTGTGGGATAGGCATAATGCATTCTCACCCAAGGTACATCTACCTGTCCGAGAGCAGTTAATAGTTCTGCAAGGCGAGGCTGACCGTAGATATCTTGACCGTAATTAGTAGTAATTTGAGAGATTAAAATTATTTCCTTTACGCCTTCAGAGGCAAGGCGATTGCATTCGGCAACAATCGACTCAATGGAACGCGATCGCTGATCACCACGCAAATGGGGAATGATGCAAAAGGCGCAACGATAATCACAGCCTTCCGCAACACGCACATAGGCTACGGCTTCATTGGTTGTGCGATAGCGAGGTACGGTGTCATCAGCAATATAGGTAGGAACTTGAGTAACTTCTTTAACCCGTTCGCCTTGCTCAGCACGTTCAATTACATCGACAATTTTTTGATAGTCGCCTGTACCAACGAGCGCCACCGCTTCAGGAATTTCATCGAGTAATTCCTGTTGAAAGTGTTGTGCCATGCAACCTGCAATCACAATACGTTTGCCCATTTCTGCTAGTTCTACTAAAGTTCGCACCGATTCCCGACGGGCATCTTCGATAAAACTACAGGTATTGACAATCACATAGTCGGCTAATTCTTCGTTGCTATCTACTTGATAGCCTGCCTGCACTAGCAAGCCCAACATGTGTTCGGTATCGACACGGTTCTTTTCACAACCCAAGTGGGAGAAAGCGATCGTGGGCTTGATCGTGGGTTTGACGGTGGGAACCAGATTGACCATAGTTGTAATGACGCAGTTTGCAGTAAGGCACAATATTTCAGACAATCTAGCTTAACAAAACTTTAGGCTATGCGATCGCTAAATTGTTTGTCATTAATCATAAAGAGGATTACAGCACGAAGTGCTGTAATCCTCTTTTGATTTAACTTGATTCTTCGGTATTGGGCTTAGGCTTACTCTTAACTCGCTCATCACAGGTTTTAGATGTAGCTTGCACCAGTTTTGCCGTGGGTCCAAAGGTAGCATCTTGATAAAGGCGCTCAAACTCTCTTTGATAATGTGCGGCTACTGTATCATTTTGAATCGCCATCAAAATTTCGTCATTGGTGTGATTGGCAGCATGAGTCCAATTATGGGAGCCAGTCAAGATTAAGCTGCGATCAAGAATGCCAAACTTATGATGCAGCAAATCTCCAGATGCAAGATTAGGAATACCAACGGTTTTCAGAGGCTGTTTCCATGCGCTACTTTTACCTGTTTTACAGTCTTGGGTAGATTGTAAACCCCACATATCGAGAGTTGAGGAATAGTCCCGATAGGCAAATTGGGGATCAACTAGGGTACGAATTTGGACATTAGCCCGTTGGCGCTCTTCGAGAATCGTGGAAATAAATTGATCAGAATAAACAAATAACGCCATATCGACAGACTGTTTAGTACCTGCGATCGCTGTAGAAATCAAACCACTACTCGTTTGTTCACGAGCAGTGTCTTCAGGATCGGGAGAAAACTTGATCCGAATTTGTGCGCCTCCCACAATTAAATAATCGATTCTCCGTGAGGGCTTTTTAATCCCAAACAGACTATCAGTTTTGCCCCCAGGTCCATCGCCCCACATGATGTTAAATTCTTTTTTAAAATGGTTAGCTAGTTCCTTACTATCGATACGCAAAAGGTTATTAGCATTGCCCCTCGTCTCTGGTTTGCTAAAATCACCATGAATATCACTCATCGTGAAATTTGGCGAACCAAACACAACTACCTGATTATCAATCACCATAAATTTGTGATGCATCAAGCCACTACCCTTGGAGCCATCGGCAGTATCATCAATCCAAGGGATATTCGATGCTTTAATTAGTCTTAAGCCATCACGACGGTCAAGCTCTTCTTCACTTAGACGACCATCGTTATTTATGTCTGCAAACTTTTGAAACTCTTTGTATTTATCGCGATCGCGCGCGCTTAATTTTGATATCTGTTCTGAGGTAAATTCACTCCATGCCCGACTGTAGTTATGCTCTAGAATTAGCCTGACCTTTACTCCACGCAGTTTGGCATCAACAATTGCTTTGGCAATATTAGGTAAACGCAACTCTTGGACAGCAATATCCAAACTATTTTTTGCATTGTTAATATTGTCAGTGATTACTCGCTCAAGGTTATCACCAAGGCGTTCAATATTGCGGTAGGGATCGCTGTATCGAGCCGCTTGATTGTGATTAAAAAACACTTGGATATTTGGATGTTGGGGTAGTGCAGGCACAATCCCAGACTGTGATTGACAAGCATTCGCTGTAATCGTAATCAGTGCAATTACACCACAAAATAGTATCCCATAGGCTATCTGGTGATATAGCGATCGCAGCTGATAATTTAGACGTGAATAGGCTGAAAAACCCATACATGCAAGACTTCAAATTTTGCAACTCTAGTCTACAGCCTTACCAATTAAATCTAAGTCAATATTCACTAAATTATTTTTAGACAACTTGACGCACTCTGCCTTGATCGATCGCCTGCATGAGATATTCCAATGCCTCATAGTCAGGATCAGTAATGTAGCCCTGTTCAGAAAGTTCTTGATTAATCAAGGTTTCCATTTCAGGAGTAAGGCGTTTGACAAGGAGAGCACGGTTAACAAGATTTCTAATGACGCTTTTGTTATTCATGACTTTACAAAGTTTCTAGACGTATATTTCTACAGTGATTAGTCTGATACAAAACCCAAGGTATAGATGTGATTACCATCTCTGCACTTATGTGATTGCAATCAAAGGATTAAGAGCCTCATATCTCTTAGATCCTGTGATCTTGGTCACAAAAAAAGAGAGCAATTGCTTTAAAGCAGTTGCTCTCTTTTTTGAAATCAAAAGTGGAAATTTTGTTCCCTTATTTTTTATAAAAGAATGACTATTTTCTTTACAGCATTTACAGACTGTTGAGGCTTAAAGTTTCTCTGTGCAGATACAGCACTTATTGGAATTAGTTTTTTTAAACAAATTCTATCGGCATAAATTTTTTTCTCCATCGACTATCCATGTCCGATGCAATTTCCATGAGGGAAATTTGCTGTTGTCGGCGGTGTGATGTTTTGTGATCAATAGCGTCTTGTCTTTGCTGGATTTGATGGGCTGAGGGAAAATCTCTCATAGCTTGGACATTGTGATTCCAATTTATATAGTTCCCCAGCCAGACACAATTAGTGTCAGCAACTTGTCGAACAGCATCTTGATTCTGTTCAAAATATGAATAGGGTGACGATATACAATCCATATTTAAACCCATATTTAGCTATGGCATTCAACGATCATAAGGTAAATTGTAGCACTTGCTACATTATTCCACTTTGTAGACGCATCATAACATAGTATTTTGGATATTAAAAAGCAGAAGAAATTATGAAGGCGCAACTTTGCACTTTCATAATTTCTTCTGCTTTTTAGTCTCTGGGTAAGCCAGTTGCTTGCTCAAAGCGCAACAGTTCAAGTGATCTTTCGCCATAGATTGATTCGATATGTTCTTCGCAACAGGCGATCGCAAATTCATCAAGTTCTTCCGCCTCCACGCCAAACATGTCATAAAAGGTATCTGGCTCTACTCGACAAAAGCGGGGACGTTGATCGTAAATTGAGCATTTGCGATTGAGTCGATCAAAATTAATGCACCAGCCATCGATGCCGACCATACTCAAATATTGTTGCAATTCTGCGGGGGGGAGGTAGTCAGCAAGGTCGGGGCGATCGCTCGGATCAAGATTACAACAAGCGCCACAACCGCTAATACATTGCCAAGTTGCCATTATTTCTATTTCTATTTGCCTGATTAATATAGCAATCCTCAATGGTTTGTGGAAGCGCATCCCTTCAGGGTGCGCTTTCCAATTTACAGAAAATGCTCCCGAATTAAGCCATTGACAATTTCTGGGCATTCGTCGTGGGGGCAATGCCCTGCCTTAATGTAATGCTCTGTCAGGGAAGGATAAAACTCACGGAATTTTGCTCCCCTCACACGGGAGTTCATCCAAGGATCACCCTCTCCCCAAATAACCAATAGGGGGCAAGTCATTGAGGTGAGTAGCTGATCGACTTTTTTGCCTTGGGGTGTACTAAATACTGAGGCAAAAACCTGTGCGGCTCCTTCATCACAGGATGGACGATAAATTTCTTCGACTAGTTGATCGGTTACGGCGGATTGATCGAGATATACCTTTTGCAAAGTGCTACGAATCCGTGATTTTTGGCGCACAAATGTAAAAAGTAACTGATTTGCCCAAGGTTGCCGTAAAACTCCTTGTAGAGTTTTACTAATTGCTTTTTGAACAGGATTTACTTTTTTAGCTCCAAGGGGATTTGTATCGGTGAAAGGACCTGCACTATTGAGCAATACAACTCCTGCTACAGACTGGGGATGATCCGCCGCCACACATAAGGAGGCATAGCCACCAAGGGAGTTACCTGCAATGACTGTTGGGCGTTGAATTTGTTCGGTAATAAAATCATGAAGCTGATCACGCCATAGATCGCCGCTATATTGCCATGCAGGTTTTTGCGATCGCCCAAATCCCAAAAGATCGATCGCATACACCTCAAAATCTTGACTCAGGTCAGTAATATTTTTGCGCCAATGGTCAGTTGATGCGCCAAACCCATGTACTAGCAACAATGGTGGACGCTGTGGATTAGCCCCTGCTTTGACAAAATAAATTTTTTGATCACGCCAAAGCCAATATTGACCTGCGATCGACTCAGTATTTGCTAAAACCATGTTTATTTATATCTACAATTGTTACATATCTTCATATATATCCTAGCCTTAGCGTAGGATTATGATGGCGATCCTAAAGCAATAACTTATGAATCTCGGCAAGCGTAATCGTTTCTCCGCTAACAAAATAACCGTGCAGTTGTTGCGCGAGGGAATAGTTGAATCGATCCATTCTTGCCAAGCTGCGGTAGTCGATACGCGAGGAAGAGTCCTATCAGCGGCAGGCGATCCTCAAACAACCACTTTTGCCCGTTCTTGTCTTAAACCAATTCAAGCTTTGCCCGTCTCAATTTCTGGTGCACAGGAGCGATTTAACCTTTCCGAAAAAGATTTAGCCATTATTTGTGGTTCACACCAAGGCACAATCGCCCAAGCAAGACAGGTTTTTAGTATTCTTTGGCGCTGTGATGTTGAGCCGAGTGCCTTGCAATGTCCAATTCCTGAATGTTATCAAAGCCACCTACAACATAATTGCTCTGGTAAACATGCGGGGATGATCGCCGTATGTCGGCAACAGGGTTGGGAAATTTCCTCCTATATGGATCGCAATCATCCTGTGCAGCAACTAGCACTGAGTACAATGGCAGATTTGCTGCATATGCCTGCGGCGGAGTTTATCTGTGCCCATGATGATTGTGGTGTGCCAACTTATTTATTAGAACTTGATCAGTTAGCCCATCTCTATGCATTGCTA
>VFQS010000076.1_pt1 | contig 137914 bp, 129 predicted proteins | sample 3512361 | NCBI WGS metagenome assembly VFQS01 (sample SAMN10412375, study PRJNA504923) | tailings metagenome | isolation source: Relicate 1 Philex TSF3 active mining | place: Philippines | reverse complement strand
TTTGGATTTAAACGGACACTATACCTATGGCCGCGGGTATTATGAGGAGTTTAAACCTTCTGCAGATTTAACGAATTACGGTTTTTCAGGATTACTGGTGAGAAGTGTCGATGTCATTCGCCGGAAATGGTTGGATAATGATTTCTATGGCTCGACTTTCGCCTTGAATTATACCGGTTCTCAACAAATTAAATTCACTTTTGGTGGTGCATGGAACCGCTATGTGGGACGTCATTTTGGGGTAATGCAAGATCCTTATCCGGGGAGAGAGTGGTACCGAAGCCGCTCGCAAAAAACGGATTTAAACCTGTATGCGAAGGCAAACCTAAATTTGTCCGCAGCTTGGAATGCCTATGTGGATTTGCAGTACCGTACGGTAGGTTACCGGATGAAAGGTACGGCCGATAAGTTTTTGGTATTGGATGCGGACAATACCTATGCTTTCTTTAATCCAAAATTTGGATTGACATATCAAATTTCAGAACAATCTAAAGTATATGCCTCCGTTTCTGCGGGTAGTAAAGAGCCTAGTCGTCAGGATTTTGTGGATAATCCTGGAACCCCACCTCGAGCAGAATATTTACAAGACTATGAATTAGGTTATCAACATTCTGGTACAAAATATGCCTTTCAAGTGAATGGTTATTTTATGAATTACCAGGATCAGCTTGTATTGACAGGAGCAGTCAATTCCACAGGAGATGCTATTCGCAAGAACGTGGACGATAGTTATCGCTTAGGGGTGGAGGCATCCCTGAATTACCAAATCTCCAAGCGTTTGCTTTGGAATGGAAATGTGACGTTAAGCCAAAACCGTATCCGCCATTTCAAAGAGGAAATAGTCGATTATGATACCTATGATATTCCCGTTATTCATCACGAAAATACGGATATTGCCTACTCACCCTCGGTAATTGTCGGGAATACGCTAACTTATTCGGTAGGTGCTTTTGAAGCGAGTTTGTTGAGTAAGTATGTGGGTAAACAATATTTAGATAATACATCGAACGAGGGGCGTTCTTTAAAAGCGTATACGACTCAAGACATTCGCTTGAAATACACGATGAAGAAAGGTCCTGCCTTCACGTTATTGCTAAATAATGTACTGAATGAACTGTATTCATCAAATGGATACACCTACTCGTATCGTTATGCGGGTGCGACGACTACGGAGAATTTCTACTATCCACAGGCTGGATTTAATTTCTTACTGGGAGCGAGTATTCGATTCTAATTTGGGCACTTTTGACACCTGAAAAAAGCCTCAGAAAGTTAAATCTGAGGCTTTTTTAATTAGTTCATTAAATCCCATTTCCATCCCCACTTCGCGAGGCGGTAACGGACTGAATACCAAAGAACGCCTAATCCATAGATGGAACTGCGTTTGAAGTTAATCGAAGAGGCTTCGTCAAAATATTTTGTAGGGCAAGTTACTTCTCCCACTTCAAATCCTTTCCAGAAAAGCTGTAAGACCATTTGGTTATCAAAGATGAAATCATCATCGCATTTTGTGAATTTCACCGCTTGCAAAGCTTCTCTCGAAAATGCCCGGTAACCAGTGTGGTATTCGGAAAGTTTTTGGTCGATCAGGATATTCTGAAACAAGGTCAAAAGGCGATTTGCGATGTATTTGTAAATCGGCATACCACCCTTTAAGGCTCCCTTTCCTAAAATACGTGAAGCAAAAACCACCGGATATAAGCCATTGCCAATGATCGAAATCATAGCTTTCAACAACATCGGCGTGTATTGGTAATCTGGGTGTAACATGATAACGATGTCGCCCCCTAATTCTAATGCTTTGGTATAACAGGTCTTCTGATTTCCCCCATAACCGAGGTTTTTGTCGTGTCTGATGACATGTTGAATTCCTACGGCTTTTGCCACTTCAACCGTATTGTCTGGACTGTGGTCATCGACTAAAATCACCTCGTCCACCCAATCATGAGGGATTTCGTGGTATGTTTTTTCCAGGGTAAGCGCAGCCTTATATGCAGGCATAACGACGATGACCTTTTTACCTTCGTACATATTTTTTCTAAGCTATTTTTGCGACCTTTGTCCGGCCAAAGTGTAAAATTAACTATTTATGAGCGAATCGCTATTTTTTCTTCTTTTTTCAGTAGGTGTACTGGCGGTGATGTTAATCGACCTGGGTGTTTTTAAGAAGGATACCGCTGCAGAAGTGACTTTTAGAGAAGCGGGTTTTTGGACGGGTATGTGGGTGTTATTAGCGATCGCGTTCTACATTTTCTTAGGATACAATGGGGCGATGGTTCACGGGATTTCAGATATGGCGAGTCTGAAGGCTGTGCAGCAGGCATATGCAAGTCATATCGACTTAGGCAAGGGTTCTTATTTTGATGCCTTAGCGGTTTTTCAAAATAATATGTCCTTGGAGTTTATCACGGGCTATTTAGTGGAATATTCCTTGTCTGCAGATAATGTTTTTGTGTTCATTTTAATCTTTAATTCTTTTGGTGTTCAAAAGCGATACTACAAGAAAATTCTTGTTTGGGGGATCCTAGGAGCCATTGTCTTGCGATTGATTTTTATCTTTTTGGGAGCGGCCTTGTTGCAAAAATTTGATTGGATTATCTATGTTTTCGGGGCTTTCCTAGTCTACACTGGAGTGAAGATTTTGTTTTCTTCTGGTGAGGAGGAGCACATCGAGCCGGGCGAACATCCGGTTGTTAAAGTTTTGTCAAAGTATTTTAATGTCTACAAACGCAATGTGATTGGGCGTTTTTTTGTGCGCATGAAGACAGGAAAATTATTTATGACACCTCTTTTTGTAATCGTTGTAGTGATTGCATTTACGGATATATTGTTTGCGGTGGATTCGATTCCGGCCATTTTCTCTATCTCGAAAGACCCTTACATCGTCTTCTTTTCAAATGTTTTCGCTGTAATGGGGCTTCGATCACTCTTCTTTTTTCTGTCGAGTTTGATGGGTTTGTTCCGCTTTTTGCCGATAGGATTGGGCGTTTTATTAAGCTTCGTGGGAGGAAAAATGTTAGCGCATTCGAAGCTGGAGGAATGGGGTTTTGGGACGCTTTCGTCTTTAGGGGTGATCATCGGAATATTGACAATCAGTATTTTATTAAGTGTGATTTTTCCAGAGAAGAAAAAGGTTTAATGCCATTCATTTACCAGTTTGCGGTATTGTAATGGCGGCGTTTTCATCCAGGCTTTGAACTGCTTATTGAAGTGGGAAATATTGCCAAAACCGCTCTCAAAACACACCTCTATCATCGGTTTATTTGTAGTTCGCAACAAAGTGCAGGCGTGCTTCACCCGAAACTCCGTCACTAATTCGACAAAGGTTTTGTTCGTCACTTTCTTGAAATAACGGCAGAATGCCGTTTCCGTCATATTCGCTAAATGGGCTACCTCGTCAAGATGTACTTCTTGCGTATAATTCGCGATGACGTAAGCATACACCCGATTGATGCGCTCTAAATCTCCCGCTGCAATGGCGTAATTCCCTTCTGTGGTATCAATTGCTTGCACGTCCGCGGTGGAAATCCCGATGGTATGCAGGATTTGTAAGAAGGCCAAAAGCCGTGGAAAGGGCGCCATCTCACTCAGCGCTAACATTTCACGGGCGATTTTATCTTGTGTGGGTCCTACAATGGAGAAACCAGTTTTCGCTTTCTCGAACAGATTCTTTAATCCAATGCAGGCCTCATTTGACAAGAATTCCTCCCCTAGAAAATCCTTGCGAAAATGAATGACAAGCGCCTGAGCTCCTTCTGGTTCGGGATCTTGTAACAGCCAATCTTTACGGTGGTTTTGCCAGCAATGAGGGAGATTTTCGCCTAATAAAACGAGGTCTCCAGGTCTAAAATCAGTGATTTGGTTGCCTATGAAGCGCTTTCCTTCGCCAGCGATGATTAAGGTTAATTCTAATTCCGGATGAAAATGATAGGGTGCGTCAAAACGGGCCTGTTTCACATGTTTGATTTGAAATCCAGAGGTGAGGTGTTCGCGCTGTGCTTTCATTTAATTTTAGCCTTTCGGAGTGTGGAGATTCGTAAAAAGGTAAAATTGCATCTTTTTTGGCCAAAATAAAGGTAGTCCACTCAATTATTTTCCGAAATCTTTGCCAAAAAAAAGATGTTAAACCAAGCCTTTCCCGTTTCAACTGAGCAAATAGCCTATTTCGCCACGAATGGACATGCCTTTATTCCCGGATTAATCTCAGCTGAAGCATTACAACCCTACCGTCAGGCCATTTTGTCTTGGGCGGATGACTTTAGAGCGCAACAGAAGCCGATGGAGGAGCGCGACACCTATGGAAAGGCATTTCTGCAAATGATGAATCTGTGGGAAAGTTCCGAAACGGTCAAGGAATTCACCTTAGCGAGACGCTTCGCTTCAGTCGCAGCTCAATTACTAGGGGTTAAAAATGTCCGTCTGTACCACGATCAAGCTTTGTTCAAAGAACCGGGGGGCGGTCACACCCCATGGCATCAGGATCAATATTATTGGCCTTTAGATACCCCTAAAACGGTGACGATGTGGATGCCTTTGGTGGACATTGAGGAGGGAATGGGTATGCTCACTTTTGCCTCGAAATCAGTGGATGCAGACTTGCCTCGCTTGCAAATTTCGGATGAGTCGGAAGCTTTGATAGGAGATTATGTGGCGAAAATGGATTATGAAATCGTGGCCCAAAAATCGATGAAAGCGGGTGATGCCACGTTTCATTTAGGTTGGACTTTGCACAATGCGCCAGGTAATGAATCGACTAAAATGCGGGAGGTCATGACCATTATTTACATGGATGCGGAGGCTCGTGTGATGGAGCCTTTGAATCCGAACCAAGAAGCAGATCGCCAGCGCTGGTTGCAAGGTTTAGCCCCCGGATCGCCCGCAGCTTCTGCCCTAAATCCCCTTATCGGAGATTAGGACAGTCGCAAGCGTTTTTCTTAAATAAGGACCATTTCTTTTTATATGGTTTTGCCTGGTAGCGACGGCTCGCACAGGAGCCGGCTAACATTGAAACACACAATAGGATGAATAGGTAGCGCATTATTTTAAACGAGCTTTGAAGTAATTAATCGCCATTCCCCAAGCCTCTTCCGTCGCAGCTTTGTCATAAGCTGGGTTAGATGGATTCGCAAAGGCATGTTGCGCATCAAAGATTTTAGTCTGAATTCCTTTGCCCGCCGTCTTCATATTTGCTTCGAATTCTTTCACTACCGTAGGATTAATGAATTGCTCTTTACCCGCAAAAAGACCTAAAACGTCTGTTTCTAATAATTTCAACTGCTCTACTTCTTTTACGGGCATACCATAATACATGACACAAGCGGCGGCTTGTTTTCCAGCTAGAATCGATGCTTTTAACGATAATGATCCGCCAAAACACCAGCCCACTGTCGCGATCTTCGCTTTCGGTCCTGCAAAGGCAATGGCACCTTTAATGATGGCTTCTAAACGGGCTGGATTAGCCCCACCCATATATTTAGCGGCATCTTCTCGGGTCGTAGCGACTTTCCCATCATACATATCGACCGCTAAGACATTTACATTGCCTAGGGTGCTGTAAAAATGCTCCGCCTCTCTTTTAATATGGTCATTTAAGCCCCACCATTCTTGGAAAACAAGGAGTGTATATTCGGTCGGTTTGTCAGCGGGTATGTAGAAACCTTTCGCCATTTGATCATCCGGAGTCTTGAATTCAACCATTACGCCACCTGCTTTACTTATGTGGTGGTAAGGTTTAGGTAGTGCGTGGGATTTAATAAAGGTCTTATTAGAGGCCAAAAGCTGCATTCCATCCTTCTTTACGAAGCAGCAGGAGACCTGAGAATAGGCGAAAAACGAGGCGAAAACGAGCGCCAAGGTTGCGATATATTTTTTCATAGCTTGATTTGATAAATTTTTTCTTAAATGTAGCCGAAATTTTCTGTTTTGCCCTAACTTTGTCCCAAACCTATTTATTTTAAACATGAAAAATTCCTCGTTCGGAATCCTCCGAATCACCCTCATTTTTGCCTTATTGGTCTCCACGCTCTCTGTTTTTGCGCAGGCAGCTAATCCATTAGCCGGTAAGAAAATTTTAGTTTTCTCTTCTACGAAAGGTTTCCGCCATTCGTCCATTAAACCAGGTCAAGTGGCCTTGTTTAAAATGGCTAAGGAAAAAGGCTTTTCTGTGGACACGACAGAAAATGCAGCCAATTTTACAGAGAAAAATTTGAAACAATACCGCATTGTGGTGTTCTTAAACACCACGGGTAATGTATTAAACGAAGCACAACAAATCGCTTTTGAGCGCTATATCCAAGCGGGAGGAGCCTATTTCGGGATTCACTCAGCAACGGATACCGAATACGATTGGCCTTGGTATACGAAATTAGCCGGTGGTCAATTTGCTTCTCATCCTGGCCGTCCTAACGTACAGAAAGGGAAATTTACCGCAGTGGATCGTACTCACCTTTCAACGGCGCACATGCCAGAAACGTTTGATCGCACGGATGAATTTTATGATACCAAGAACTTCAATAAAGATGTTCATGTCCTAATTACGGTAGACGAAAAGTCTTATACTGATGGTAAAATGGGGGATTTCCATCCCATGGCTTGGTACCATGAATACGATGGTGGCCGTGCGTTTTATACTAACTGGGGACACACACACGAGTCTTTCGAAGAACCGATTGTGCTACAACATATTTGGGGAGCATTGCAATGGTTAGCTTCTGGTCCTCCACAAGATTACACGAAAAAATTACGTTCTGAATTACCTCCTGAGGAGAATCGTTTTACAAAAGTGGTCTTGGATCGCAATTTGGATGAACCTACGGAATTAGCCGTTACAGATGCAGGGAAAATCTTTTTCGGAGAACGTAAAGGGAAATTAAAAATGTATGACCCTAAAAAGGGGAAGACTAAAGTCGTAGCAGATTTGGACGTATTTTCTAAATTTGAATATGGTTTAATGGGAGTAAATATTGACCCTGATTACAATAAAAACCACTGGATTTATTTATTCTATTCTCCTCAAACTGGGAAAGCTGATACCGCTCAACACCTTTCTCGATTTACCTATGATGACGTGAAAGATACGTTGATCATGAGTTCTGAAAAGGTGCTTTTACGCGTTCCGGTAAAGCGTGACGGATGTTGCCACACAGGTGGATCCATCGCTTGGGATAAATCAGGTAACTTATTCCTGTCGACAGGAGATGACACGAATCCATTTGATTCAAATGGCTACGGGCCTATGGACAATCGTCCAGGTCGTTCAGGCTGGGATGCACGTGCCACTTCTTCTAACACGAATGATTTAAGAGGTAAGATTTTACGTATCAAACCTACGCCAGAAGGTGGTTATACCATTCCTGAGGGGAACTTATTTCCAGCGGGTATCTACCATGCTAAACCAGAAATTTATGTGATGGGTAACCGTAATCCGTACCGTATTTCGGTGGATAAGCGGACGGGCTTCTTGTATTGGGGTGAAGTGGGGCCGGATGCAGGTGAAGATTCGAAGAAATATGGTCCACGCGGGCATGATGAAGTGAATCAAGCACGCCAGGCAGGTTATTTCGGTTGGCCTTTATTTGTAGCTGATAACCGTGCGTACAACCAACGTGACTTTGCGAAGGATAGCACTTGGGCTACTTTTAACCCCAAAGCACCTATCAACAATTCTCCTCATAACACGGGTTTTGCTCATTTACCTGCAGCTCAGAAAGCGTTTATTTACTATCCATATGTAGATTCACCAGAATTTGGTCCCGTTATTTCCAAAGGTTCTCGTAACGCAATGGCAGGTCCAATCTATTACCGTGATGATTTTCCGGCTACTTCGAAGACGAAATTCCCAGCTTATTATGATGGTAAATTCTTTGCTTACGATTGGTCACGTGACCTAATTTACACGGTAACGATGAATTCGAAAGGTGATTTCGTTCAAATGGAGCGTTTCTTACCTAATACGACATTCTCACATCCGATGGATTTAGAGTTTGATAAAAACGGTACCATGTACGGTTTGGAGTATGGCCCTAATTGGTTCGCCCAAAGTGAGGAAGCAGCTCTTTACAAAATTGAATACAACGCAGGCAACAGAACGCCAAAGGTGAAAGTGGCGGTGGATAAAGCCGTAGGAGCTTTACCTTTAAAAGCTAAATTCTCGTCAGAGGGAACGGTTGATTTTGATGGCGATGCGATTAAATATGCTTGGAATTTTGGCGATGGAGGTACTAGTACTGCCGCAAACCCAACACACGTATTTGCCAAAGCAGGAGTATACAATGTGAAATTAACGGTGAAAGATGCCGCAGGTAATTCGAATTCTGAGGTGATTAAAATCACCGCAGGGAATGAAGTACCAGCGGTAGACGTGGCCATTGAAGGTAACAAATCATTCTATTGGAATGACAAGCCAGTTAGCTACAAAGTGACGGTTCAAGATAAAGAAGATGGTAGCTTAGCGAATAAGAAAATTGCGGAAGACGATGTTATCTTGCAAATTGATTATTTGGAAGGATTTGACAAGACCGTGATCGCACAAGGTCACCAAGCGAATACGTCTTTCTCTACAGGTAAGCGGTTAATCGATTTATCGGATTGCAAGACTTGTCACGCGATCGATAAAAAATCGGTAGGACCTTCTTATACAGATATCAGTAAGAAATACCGTGCAAGCTCACAAAATATCGATGAGTTATCGAAGAAGATCATTGCTGGGGGTGGTGGAGTTTGGGGAGAGAATGCGATGGCAGCTCACCCACAAGTTTCGGTAGCGGATGCACGTGAGATGGTGAAATACATCTTAGGTTTAGCTGACAAGAAGAAAGCATCTAAGCCAGTGGCCGGACAATATGTGCCACAAGACAAAGGAAAGTCAGGAACGTTTATCTTCCGTGCGATGTACACAGACAAAGGGGCAGGTAAAATTGCGCCGGTAACAGGTTCTAAAGTGGTGACTTTACGCGATGCGAAAGTTCCTGCCGTTAGCGCTGATGCAACGGCTAAAACGATGAAGTTTAAAGTGGACGGAATTGGTGAAATCTTAGTAGCTACGGGAGCTGGCGGATATGCTCGTTACGATGCCATCGACTTAACAGGTATCAAGAACCTTTCAGTAATGGCTACCTACATGGCTGGCCAGACAGTAGGGGGACAATTAGAGCTCAGAACAGGTAGCGTAACAGGTCCATTGTTGGGTTCTGTTGAAGTCAATGCAACGAAGGCTTATAACTTCCCAATCAACGCGTCAGGTGTACATGATATCTACTTGGTATTTGTGAATGACAAGGTGAAAGAAGGAGCGCTGTATGCGTTGATGAACTTGACCTTCCAGAATTAGTCAGCGAGTTATTAAACGAAAAAAGCCCCGAGAGATCGGGGCTTTTTTTATGCTCTATCTGATAACTCAAGCCATCTCAGCTCTTTCTCCTCTAGTATATTCTTGATGTCCTCGATGGCTTTCGCCCATTCGGTTAATAATTGAAAGTCATCTGAGCCTTGGCTGAGCTTTTCGACAAAGGAATCTTTCTCGATTTCCAATGCAGCCATCTCTTTTTCTAATTCGTCGAACTCCTTTTGTTCCTTGAAGCTAAGCTTAGGGCCTTTCGATGCAGCCGCTACAGGTGCAGCCGCTACCGGTGCTGCTGTCGACGGAGCTTTCACTGGGCTTTGTTTACCTGCAGTTTCGTCTTCCTTACTTTCTAAGGCAATTCGGTAATCGGTGTAGTTTCCATTAAAGAAGTTCACTTCGCCTTCCCCCTCGACTAGGATCAATTGGTCTACTAGGTTATCCATGAAATAACGATCATGGGAAACCAATAGAAGGCAGCCTTGAAACTCGCTAAGGAAGTCTTCCAAGAGCTGTAAAGTGTCTAAGTCCAAATCATTCGTAGGCTCATCCAGAATCAAGAAATTAGGATTCTTTACGAGCACCCGCATTAATTGAAGGCGTTTCTTTTCGCCACCTGATAGTTTCTCCACCGGAGTATATTGCTGAGCAGTAGGGAAGAGGAACTTGCTCAAGAATTGGCTTGGGCTGAGCGATTCGTTCTTTCCGTAAGGGATTACTTCGGCGATCTCTGTGATCGTATCTATAACGCGTTGTTCTGGTCTGAAATCGAAAGGAATCTGAGTGTAATAACCAACCACTAGCGTTTCACCTGGATCGATGGTGCCTGAATCCGGTTGTTCTAAACCGGTTAAGAGTTGTAGGAACGTGGTCTTGCCGGCGCCGTTTTTGCCCACGATACCGATGCGGTCTTTCTTCTTAAACGTGTAAGTGAAATCGTTGATGATTTTCTTGTCACCCCAGGCCTTTTTCAGGTGGTTGATTTCAATGATTTTATTGCCTAGTCGGGACATTTGGATGTTTAATTCCAGTTTGCTGTCGTCTAGTTTTTTGTTCGCTTTTTCTTCCGTTTCATGGAAAGCGTCTATTCGGTATTGTGCTTTGGTTCCGCGGGCTTTGGGTTGCTTGCGCATCCACTCGAGTTCTTTGCGGTAGAGGTTTTTGGCCTTGGAAATACTGCTTGCTTCGGAGGCCTCGCGCTCGGCTTTTTTCTCTAAAAAGTAGGCGTAATTACCTTCGTAGGTATAGATGGAGCCGTCTGCTAATTCCATCATCTTGTTGCAGACTTTGTCCAGGAAGTAGCGGTCGTGGGAGACAACTAAAACAGTTACGTTAGGTCCGGACATGATTCCTTCTAACCATTCGATGGTTTCGATGTCCAAATGGTTCGTTGGCTCATCTAGAATCATAATGTCTGGACTCTCGATTAACAGTTTAGCCAAAGAAAGGCGCTTCTTTTGGCCCCCAGATAAGGTGGAAACCTTTTGGTCGCCATCTGGAATGCCTAAGCGGCTAATGATTTGTTTCGCACGTGCCTCGTAATCCCAGGCATTGTGGGCTTCCATTAAGGCAAAGGCGTCTTCGAGTTCTTTTGAATCGCCGGAGAGCATGGCTTTCTCGTAGGATTTGATGGCTACTGCGCTGGGCAAATCGTCTGAGAATAGGTAATTCAGTACTTGTTCGTTTTCAGCGAATACCGGACTTTGCGGTAAGTAACCCACGCGGATTCCTTTGCGGATAGAGATTTTTCCCTCGTCTGGTGTTTGCATTCCCATCAGGGATTCCATTAAGGTGGTTTTACCCGTCCCGTTTTTTCCGATGAGAGCCACTTTTTCGCCTTTTTGGAGGCCAAAAAATAAATTTCTAAACACCCATCTTTCGCCCAGGTTGCGTGATATGTTCTCCGCCGATAAATAATTCATTCGTTTGTTGTTGAGAATTCGATTAAGAATTCGATTCCATCTCTTCTTCTCTCATTTTACGCTTCAAGACGCGGCCTGAAACGCCAATGCTGATTTCGTACAAGCCTAAAAGTGGGAACGCCACTAATAGTTGAGAAACCACATCCGGAGAAGGAGTGATGATCGCCGCCACGATAAAAATGACAATAAGGGCATGTCTGCGATATTCCCGCATGAAGGACGGGGTTAAAATGCCTACTTGCGATAGCACAAAGGCTATCATCGGTAACTGAAACGTGATTCCACAAGCCAATGTCAACATCGATAACAGTGAAATGTAATCATTGATGTCGAATTGGTTTTGGATGCTCGGATCTAATTTAAAATTCGCGAGGAAGTTAATGGCCATAGGTGCCACCACAAAATACCCGAAGGCAACCCCGCTAAAAAACAAGACCGAAACCCAAAATACCGCCCCACGAGCCGCTTTCAATTCCTTGCTCTTCAAGCCAGGTTTAATGAAGCGCCACAATTCGTGGAACATGTAGGGGAACGCAAATAAGAGACCTACAATAATGGACTGCGTTAAGGCCATCATAAATTGACCCGAAACTTCTCTACTTTGGAGAATAAAATCAGCCTTCTGCATGCACAAACTAGGCATGTTGAAGAGGTCAGCGGCTTGGCATAGGATTTGGTTCGTATAAAAATCCGTTTTAGTCGGTCCTAAAATGATCGAACTGAAAATGAATTCGCGGAAAAACCAGGCAGCTATGGCAAACACAAAAAAGGAGGCAACAGATCGCAGAATATGCCATCTTAATTCTTCTAGATGACCTAGGAAGGACATCTCGGTGCCATCCGTTACCTCATCGTCGTCGAAATCGTCAAAATCTTGATCTGCTGCCATAAAAAAATTATAGGTATAATGGGAATTGTTTCACCCACTCATTTACTTCTCCTTTAATTGATTTCAAAACCGCCTCATTATCGTGGTTCATCAAGGCTTTGTCGACCATGTCCACGATTTGAGTCATATCTGCTTCTTTCAATCCACGGGTCGTCATCGCCGCCGTTCCCACACGCATACCTGAAGTAACGAATGGAGACTTGTCGTCGAATGGAACCATGTTTTTGTTAATCGTAATATCGGCTTGAATCAACGTATTCTCCGCTAATTTACCACTCAATCCTTTCGGACGTAAGTCGATTAGCATCAAGTGATTATCTGTACCTCCTGAGATGATATCGTATCCTTTCGCTAAAAAGGCCTTCGCCATTGCTTGCGCATTCGACTGTACTTGTTTCGCATACGCCTCAAAAGTAGGTGTCAAAGCCTCGCCAAAAGCAATCGCTTTCGCCGCAATAACGTGCTCTAATGGACCACCTTGCGTTCCTGGGAACACAGCGCCATCTAAACACGCAGACATCGTTTTCAATTCTCCTTTTAGGGTTTTAAAGCCAAATGGATTCTCGAAATCATTTCCCATCATGATCAAACCACCACGTGGTCCACGAAGCGTTTTATGCGTCGTAGTTGTCACGATATGGCAATGCTGCATCGGGTTATTCAATAATCCCTTCGCGATCAAGGCAGATGGGTGAGAAATATCAGCTAATAATATCGCCCCTACTTGGTCAGCAATCGCACGAAGACGAGCGTAATCCCAATCACGAGAATAAGCGGACGCACCACAAATGATCAATCTTGGTTTTTCTTTTACCGCAGTCGCCTCTACTTTGTCCCAATCGATTAATCCCGTTTCTTTTTCTACCCCATAGAAGAACGCTTGGAAATACTTACCTGAGAAGTTCACTGGAGAACCGTGGGACAAGTGACCACCGTGAGACAAGTCAAATCCTAAGATTTTATCACCTGGGTTTAAGAACGACAAGAAAACTGCCGCATTCGCTTGCGCACCAGAGTGAGGCTGAACGTTCGCCCAAGCTGCTCCGAATAATTGCTTCGCACGCTCGATGGCTAAGGTTTCCACTTCATCCACTACTTCACAACCTCCATAATAACGCTTTCCGGGTAGGCCTTCTGCGTATTTGTTGGTTAAAACACTTCCCTGTGCTTCCATCACCTGTGGCGATGTAAAGTTTTCAGAGGCGATTAATTCAATGCCAAATTCTTGGCGATGTGCCTCCTGGTTTATCAGGTCAAAAATTTCTTTGTCTCGTTGTGTAGGGAAAGTGGATGCCATAAAAATAATGGGTTCTGGATTACAATTTGAAAGGCCAAAAATACGTTTTTTTCTCCGAATTGAAAAATGAAAGGACCTTATAATAAGACAAATATCACGCATGTTTCTGCGCTTTTTTCTTAATTTTGACTTTGCATTTTGAGACAAACATGAAATTTAAATATATCGCCTTTCTTTTGCTTGCCATCATGGCTATTCCGGCCATCGCCCAAAAGATTACCCCTGCTAAATGGTCTTGGTCGATTAAGCCCGCAAACCCGAAAGTAGGGGAGCAGGCGGAAGTGATTTTTAAAGTCGCGATCGAAAAAGATTGGTATTTATACTCCTCTGATTTTGACAAGGATTTAGGCCCTACTGTCACGACCGTTACTTTCAAGCCAGGTGCTGGTTACCAAACAGTGGGGGAATTGAAAGCCATCAATCCGCACTCGAAAAACGATACTGAGATTTGGAACGGGACCTATACTTATTTTACCGAGCAAGCTGAATTTCGCCAAAAAATCAAAATTACTGATTCGGATTATTCCATCGAGGGTTCTTACGATTCTCAATCCTGCTCGAATATTTCCGGACTTTGTGTGCCTATTAAAGGATTGTTTAGTTTGAAGGGGAAGGCGGAGAAAGTAGTTTCAGCTGACACAGCCGTTGCTCCTGTCGTGCAGTCAGCTGTTCCCGTGGATTCTGTTGTTTCAAAGCCTGCTACAGTTGCCATTCCTACGGAAGCGCCTGAAGACAATTCTCTTTTTGCGTTCTTTTGGATCGCCTTAGGCGCTGGATTCTTGGCTTTATTGACGCCTTGCGTGTATCCATTAATTCCCATGACCGTGAGTTTCTTCACGAAGCAAAAGGGCGGTAAAGGTTTAGCCTTTTTATATGGTGGATTTATCGTGTTGATCTACGTGTTTTTTGGAACACTTTTAGCCTTCTTTGCAGGAGCGAGTTTCGCTAACTTTTTGAGTACGCACTGGATTCCTAACATGATTTTCTTCACGATATTTATCCTGTTTGGGATTTCATTCTTAGGGGCGTTTGAAATTGTCTTGCCTTCGAATTTAGTGAATACGGTGGATGCGAAGTCGGACAAAGGTGGATTCATTGGCGTCTTCTTTATGGCCTTCACGCTGGTATTGGTTTCCTTTTCTTGCACGGGTCCACTAGCGGGTTCCATCTTGATTGCAGCCTCACAAGGCGCTTTCTTGAAGCCAATCATAGGGATGCTAGGCTTCTCTTTAGCCTTTGCCATACCGTTTACCTTATTCGCGATTTTCCCTGGATTCATGCAGAAGTTGCCCAAGTCAGGCAATTGGATGAATGAGGTGAAAGTGGTGTTAGGTTTCTTGGAGATTGCTTTAGCGTTTAAATTCTTAAGCGTGGCGGATCAGGTTTACCACTGGCATCTATTGGATCGCGAGATCTTCCTAGCGATTTGGATTGCGATCTTTACGGCGCTGACCTTGTATTTATTCGGTAAGATTTCCTTGCCACACGATGGACCATCGAAGAACTTATCCGTTCCACGTACTTTGTTTGCGACAGCGGTTTTAGCCTTTGTTATTTACTTGGTTCCGGGGATGTTTGGTGCACCGTTGAAGGGGCTTTCGGGTTGGTTACCTCCGATGAATTCACAGGACTTCAAAGGATCTCAAGTTGCTGAGCCTGTCGCAGAGACGAATGAGGTGTTGTACAGCGATTTCTTAGAGTTGCCGTTGGGCTTAACGGGTTATTTTGATTTCGAACAGGCGAAAGCCGCCGCCTTAAAGGCTAATAAACCTTTGTTTATCGACTTTACAGGCCATGGTTGTGTGAATTGCCGCAAGATGGAGGAATATGTTTGGTCTGATCCTTCCGTTTTACAGCGACTAAAAAATGATTATGTGGTGGTTGCCTTGTATTGCGATGACAAAACGGAATTGCCGGCAGACAAGTGGTATACATCTAAAGTGGATGGACAGGAGAAGAAGACTTTAGGGGACCAAAACCTCGACTTCCAAATCTCCCGCTTCAACTCGAACGCTCAACCGCATTATGTCTTATTAGATCCTCGTAAGGACGATAAGCCAATGGTTCAACCGGTCGCTTTCGATGCCAATGTGGCTCACTTTGTTAGCTTCTTAGACGAAGGTAAATCCATCTATCAATCTGCAAAATAATGTCTTGGGCTGCCTATTCTGGTGTGATGATCGCCACGGGATTGAAGTTTATCGCCGGACCCATTACGGGTTTTAGCTTGGGCTTGGCCTGGTACGAGACCGTGCTATTTACCTGGTTAGGGGCGATGGCTACGGTAACGATTATCATCACAGCGGGTAAGGCCATCTTAGGATTGATTGCTAAATACCGAAGCTCAAAACCCAAACTATTCTCGAAACGAATTCGCTATGCGGTGGATATTTGGCAGCGATTCGGAATTAAAGGAATCGCCGCACTCACGCCTTTGATTTTCACACCCATAGGAGGAAGTTTACTAGCACTTTCGTTCAAGGTACCCACTGCACGCATCTTGTTTTTTATGGGCATCTCCTCGCTGATTTGGGCACTCATTTATGTGGCAGGAATTTACCAACTGACCTTCTTGCGCGATATGCTAGTGCATTAGTCCTAGTGGTACTATGCTAGAGGATACAAAAAAAGCCGGATAAACCGGCTTCTTTAAAATCTATGTTTACAGGAATTAGTTTCCTTGGTTAATCGCTTTTCCTTTGAATAACTTCTCACGGATAGCATTTGCTTTCACTTCTAGTTCAGGCTTTGCATCGTATTTCAATTGAGATTGAACCGCTGCGCTATCTGGGTGAACACCGTACACATACTCATCGCCTTTGCGCACGTCTTTTTGTTTGATTGTGTTGTTTTTTTGGTAATCACAAGAAGTCGCTACCGCTAAAATGGCTACTAAAGAAAGTAAATTCGTTAATTTCATAAGGCTGTGTCAATAATTATTTGCAAAAATAAGGAATAGGTCATCGTTCGCCTAACTTTCGGCAATTTTTTTAATTTGATCTGCTAAAAAGTCCATTAATTCTTGGATGTACGGCTTACTGAAATTGAATTCGATTCCTGCTGTGGCATAAATCGTTTTCATTGGCTGTGTATATCCCAGTGAAAGGGCGGCGATGTATTGCTCGAGGGCTTTTTTCGGGTTTTGGCAATAATTACGCCAAACTGCCAGCGCCCCTAATTGCGCAATTGCATACTCGATGTAGTAGAATGGTACTTCGAACAAGTGTAACTGTTTTTGCCAAATATTCGACCGCACTTCCGCTAATCCTGTCCAATCTGTCACCGAATCCGAGAATTTCGAAACGATTTCGTTCCACTTCTCCTCGCGTTGAGCCACCGTATGAGTTGGATTTTCATATACCCAATGTTGAAATGCATCGATGGTCGCTACCCATGGAAGCGTTTCCAGGATGTCCTCTAAATGTTTGATTTTGGCACGTTTTGCCTCTTCTGGGTTTGTGAAATAATGCCCCCAAAGGTCCATCGTCATCAATTCCATACTCATCGAAGCCAACTCAGCCACTTCTGAAGGGAAATTACGGAAGGAATTCAAGGCTAGGTCTTTGGTCAAAATACTGTGCACCGCGTGCCCACCCTCGTGTAACAAAGTCACTACATCACGCACCGTGCCCGCCGCATTCATAAAGATGAAAGGGTATCCCGTTTCCTCTAATGGATAATTATAACCACCAGGATTCTTCCCCTTGCGCGAATCCAAATCGAAACGATCAAGCGCCACCATTTCTTTCAGGCAATTGCCTAAGAACGGATCCATCTCATCGAAAACGCCAATCGTCTTGTTCAATAATTCTTCTCCCGTCTCGAAAGGTTTCAAAGGTCCGCGACCCAAGGGATCCACTGCTTTGTCCCACGGTCTCAACGAATCCAATTTCATCTCTTGCTTACGCTTATCCGCCGCCTCGTTTAATAAAGGAACAACCGTTTCAGCTACTGCCTCGTGGAATTCAAAACATTCCGCCGGGCCATAATCAAAACGACCTAGGCTAGCAAAAGCATAATCACGGTAGTTTTCAAAACCCGCGTTCAAAGCCACTTGATGACGTTTCTCGATTAACGATGTATACAAATCGTTCAATTCGTTTTTGATCGTTAAGCGCTTTTGTACCATCGTTTGGTACACTTCTTCGCGTTCCGCGCGATCCGTAGATTCCAACAATGCCCCCGCCTGTTGCAAGGTTTTTTCTTCGCCTTTAATGGTTACCATCAAAGCGCCGGTCAAGGCACCATAATTGGTTTCTAAATTCTGCAATTCCGTGAACAAGGGGATATTTTCCTCGCGAAAAATTTCGATCGCCTTTTTCATTCCACGCAACATCACCGGGAATCCCGTTTCAGTCAGTTCGTTTACGAATGGGCTTTCGATTACTTTCTTGTTCCACGCATCGTCGAAAACAGAGGCATTGGGCATAATTTCGTTGACAAACTGCGCGTAACTCGTTTGCAACGTCTCGTTTTGGTTATCGCAAGACATTTTAATGTAGCGCCACGCGAAGTTTTCCGATAGGTAGGATTCTAATTCGGAGCGGTTCGCACAAAAATCCCGTAAATCAGCAATGCTGGAGATTTTCATTGCACTCAATTTTTCAAAATAGGGCAATACCGATTCCCATGTACTCAACTGAAAATCTGCTGGTAAAAATGTTCTCTGTTTCATATTAATCTAAGTCAATCACTACCCCAGCGCTCAATGGGTGCGCCACACACGTTAAAATATAACCTTTCGCGATCTCGCCTGGGGTTAAGCCGTCCTCCTCGTCCATTCCCACTTTCCCACTTTTGCAAAGTCCCATACACGCCGTGCACATGCCCGCTTGGCAAGAATAAGGGATATCTAGGTCAGCCTCTAATGCCGCCTCTAGAATGGTTTCGCTCGGTTGAACGGTAATTTTATGCTCTTTCCCTTCGTAAATCAAGGTAACCTCTTGCGTTTGCAACGAGCCATCTTCCTCGGCCTGCTCCATTTCTTCGCTGGCCACCACCCCAAAAGATTCCTGGTGAATCTGCCCCGTAGGTACATCAAACATCGCTAAAGAGGATTGAACCTCTGTCATCATGCCTTGTGGCCCGCACAGATAATAGTGGGCGGAGGCGATGTCTAAGCCTAGTTCTTGTTTTAAATAATACACAATCGAAGCTTGGTTAATTCGTCCTTTCAAACCGGGCCAGTTGGTCGCTGGTTGGGAAATGACGTGTAAAACTTTGAAGCGATGTGCATGCAAAGATTCCAAGGAGTCTAACACCTTTTTGAAGATGATTTGATCCTCGTGTCTTGAACCGTAAATCAAATGGACTTCAGACAAAGGTTCGCTATGCAGAACCGTTTTGATCATGGATAGTAAGGGCGTGATTCCGGAACCTGCGCCCACGAAGACGTAGTTTTTTGCAGCCTCAGGACTCGCTTCTAGGGTAAAATTCCCCATCGGCTCCAATACTTCTAGGCTATCACCTTCTTTCAAGGTGTCGCATAGAAAGTTCGAAACTAAGCCTCCAGCGATACGTTTTACCGTGATGGCAGGTGACATATCGGTCTTCATGGAAGAAGATAAACTGTAACTTCTGCGGACTTTTTTGCCCTCGATTTCGGGGATGACGGTTAAGAATTGACCGGATACATAATGCAAGGCATCATGAATGGGTTGCCAAAAATGGATCGTCTTCGTATCGATCGTCTCTTCCGAAATTTCTTTAATTTTTAAATGCATATTAATCGCTGCTAACGGGTTTAATCCAGGCTACGGCACTTGGGCGACTCTCATTGTGCAGTCGATCAAAGGCCGTTACCGTAAATCCATAACCCGGTTTAAGGTCATCTTGTTCCAAAATTAATTCATTTGCCTTCCCTATGTACACGATATTGCGCGGGTCCTCTAGGTGTTTTTTATCCTGTTTAGGGATTCGGTAGACCACATAATAGGCCACTGGATCTTTATCATCCGATTCCTCGCCGGCTTGCCAGCTTAGCTTTTTATTGGTTAAAAATACCTGAGTTGGCGCATGTGGGGCAATACTATCGAGCCACGGCGTGGTCGGTAATAAAGCAGGATGAGCGAAATAATTCGAGCGTAGGGTATCTCGAAAGCCTTTCCAATTTTTAGTAAGCGATGTGGAGCTATAAAAAATTAATCCTTCGCCATGAGACATACTTCGGCTAATATCGACCTGCTTTTTCATCTCCTTGTTTGACCAAACATCCTCTAAATGATACGAAGCCATCCCAAAATATACAGGTTTCCCGTAGGAATGTGCGTTCCACCACTCGGCTAATGGCTTAAAGGGTGCCACGCGATGTGCTGAATCCCAATACAATTGAGGTGCAATATAATCTAACCACCCCTGCTTTAACCAATGATCTGTATCGGCATACAAATCGTCATAGGATTGCAAACCTTTCACAGTGGGCATCCCGTTCACCGGGTCGGAGGTTTTATGTCGCCAAATTCCGAATGGGCTTATGCCAAACTTGATTTTCGGATTGGTCTTGCGAATCGTCTCCGAGATTTCCTGAATCAGCGCGCTGGTATTTCGCCGTCTCCAATCAGCCTTTGACTCCCCCGCAAGCCGGTATTTTACGTAGGTGTCGTCATCATGCAAGGTTGATTTCGGATCAGGATAGGGATAGAAATAATCGTCAAAGTGAATTCCATCCACATCGTAATTCAGGATAATATTTCGCACTAATTCGGCAATATAATGGCGCGCCGCCGGAATCCCGAAATCGAACAATAATTGCCCATTGTAGGTCAGCAACCATTCTGGGTGCTTTCTGGCCACGTGCTCTGAACTCAATAAGGACCTCGATGACATGGAAGCGCGATTCAAGTTCAACCAGGCATGAAATTCCATTCCTCTCGCATGAGTCTGATCGATCATAAACTCTAACGGATCATAGTAGGGGCTTGGCGCCTGCCCCTGTTTCCCAGAAAGGTAAGTTGTCCAGGGTTCTGCACTTTTCGCGTAGAGCGCATCAGAAGCCGTTCTTATTTGCACAAAAAGTGCGTTGATTCCCGTTTTTTGGTGGGAATTCAATAGTTCGATAAATTCGGTTTTTTGCTTGGCTCCGTCGTAATTGCGCGGGCTCGGCCAGTCGATGTTTTGGACCGTTGCTACCCAAACTCCCCTTAACTCGCGTTTAGGACCTTGAGCTCTCAGGCTGCTGAAAAGAAGACAAAAAAATAGGAGGAAAATTAGGCGCATCATTCGGGATGCAATTTACCTAAAAATGGGCAATTAGGCTTTGTCGATTGAAAATAAATAGCCTACACCCTTCAATGTTTTAATGTAATATTCAGGGATTTTTTCACGCAGTTTTCGGATATGTACATCCACGGTGCGTTCCACAACGAATACATCTGATCCCCACACTTTCTCTAATAATTCATCGCGATTGAAAACCTTATTAGGGTTTTTCGCTAGGAATGAAAGTAATTCGAATTCCTTTTTGGGTAAAATCAATGCACGACCTTGAAATGTCGCCGCATATTGCACGCGATCAATTACTAAATCGCCAATGGTAATTACATCATTTTTTGATTCAGGAACGATCGTTTCACGCGTTAGTAAAGCATTAATACGGCTGATTAAGGCGCGTAATTTGATGGGTTTTACAACGTAATCTGTGGCTCCACTCTCAAAAGCGGCGATCTCCGTATATTCTTCGCCTCGAGCCGTAAGGAACAGGATGAGGGTATTTTTGAATTCTGGATTAGATTTAATTTGGCGGGCTGCCTCGATTCCATCCATTTCTGGCATCATCACATCCATGATAATCAAATGGGGTTGGAAGGATTTAGCGGCTGCAATAGCTTCCTTTCCATTCGTGGCTTTTGCTAAAAGAAAGTTTTCTTTTAGTAAATTGTATTCCAATAACTCCAAAATGTCTGCATCATCATCTACGAGTAGAATTTTGTGTGCTGGTGAAGCTGTTGCCATAGTTTTGAACGGATTACGATACAAATATAGAAAGTTGTATGTTATGGAATTGTTAATTTATTAGTTATGTCAAACAACCCCACTTACTCGTCCCGTTTATCGAGCGCCCTCCTGTCGATGGCCTTGATCATTGCTGCGGCTTATGTATTACAGGATTTATTAATTCTGCTCTCTTTTGCGCTAGTGCTGTCGCTATTGCTTTTGCCTGCGAGTAAATGGATGGAGGCCAAAGGTTTCCCACGCGCCTTTGCCATCTTCATTGCCATTCTGTTGACTTTTACATTAATCTCGTCCTTGCTTTTTGTGGCTGGAATGCAAATTATGGAATTCTCTTCTGAGCTTCCACTCTTTATGAAAAAAGCTGAAAAGTGGATTTCTAGTTTACAATCTTTCATTTCTGCGAATTTCAATATCTCACGCAGAAAGCAAATGTTAGAGCTCAGTAACGAGTTAATGGCCTTATTGAAGAATTCTGGGGTTATTATAAGTACGACATTTTCGACCGCCTTGCACGCCATCACGGCCTTAATTTTAGTGCCTGTATTTACGTTCTTCTTTTTATTCTACCGCGATTTCTTTGAAAGCTTTTTGCAAAAAGTATTCCCTAAAACAGAGGGGCAGGTATTGACGAAGGTAATGGAAAAAACAGGCTCAGTGGTCCAAGGATATTTAATAGGATTACTTGTGGTAATGCTGATTGTGGGTGTGTTGAATTCTGTTGGATTTTGGTGGATTGGAGTGGAGTATCCGGTGTTTTTTGGTTTTTTAACCGGGATACTATTGTTGATTCCTTACATCGGCATTTGGATGGGGGCTTTATTGCCTATTCTGTTGAGTTTGGTGACTTTGAGCCCATCGCACGCATTAGCCGTGGTGGCTTGGGTAGCAGCGGCTCAGTTTATCGAGGCAAATTTCATTACGCCACTTGTAGTAGGATCGAAGGTGAGCATGAACCCGATGGTAGCAATGCTCGCTTTGTTATGCGGTGAATTGCTTTGGGGGATTCCTGGCTTGATTTTAGCGCTGCCTTTAACTGCTGTGATGAAGGTGATATTCGATTCGATTCCTAATTTAGAACCCTATGGATTCTTGTTAGGGGAAGTACCAGCCAGGACTAAAGAGACAAAAGCTCCTTAAAGCGGATGGATTGGCGACGAGAAATTTCGATTTTCTCGGCTTTTTCTCCCTTCAAAGTCACCTGCAAGCCGCCGGAAAACCAAGGTTCAATCTTCTCGATGAAGTTTAGGTTGACGATGTGTTTGCGGTTACAACGGAAGAATAATTTCGGATCTAAGCGTTCTTCTAAAGAATTGAGTGATTTTAAAACGAGAGGTTTTTGGTCGTCAAAAAACAAACGCACATAATTTCCCATCGATTCACACAAGCGGACGCGATCCAAGCGCACAAACCAACATTTCTCCCCGTCTTTCACGAAAATCTGGTCATTCCCGCCTAATACATGATTTGCTGTTACCGTTTTTTCAGTGGAAGCTGGACGCTTAAATCGGGATTCTAATTTCTGAATACTCTCACTTAAACGGGCTAGTTCGATAGGCTTTAAAACATAGTCTAGAGCGTTCACCTCAAATGCCTTAAGCGCATATTCATCAAATGCTGTTGTGAAGATAATTTCTGGCAGAAAACCATCCCATTCCTCTAGCCATTCAAAGCCTGTCTTTCCCGGCATTTGGATGTCTAAAAAGGCCACATCCGGTTGTAATTCTTCGATGAGTTGACTAGCCTCATCTGTATTCGCTGCTTCACCGATCACCTCGATGGAGGGAAAATTTTCCAATAAACGTTTCAGTTCATTTCTGGCAAGGCGTTCGTCGTCGACAATGATGGCTCTCATAGGGGATTTAGGCTATTGTTTCAGCAAGGTACGGAATCGTGACGGAAGCAACTATGCGATTTTTGTCCAAAGGCTTTATGTCAATATGAGCGGTCTCCCCAAACAGTAAAGTGAGGCGATTTTGTGAATTGATTAGGCCTATTCCGGTGGAATCCCCACGGCTTTTTAAATGCCCAGGATTGATGACCTGAAATTGGATTTGATCACCCATGATCTCACCTTTGATTTCGATTAAGCCTTCTTTAGAAGAATGTGCAATACCATGTTTGATGGCATTCTCCACCAAAGTCTGCAATAACATAGGCGGAATCTGGGCTTGATTTATTTCCTTCGCTACGTCTAATTTCCACGTCAGGCGTTCTTCGTAACGGATCTTCTCCAAATTCAGATAATCGATAATCGTGTCTAATTCTTCCGCGATGGAGATCGTCTTTTTACGCTCGGTGAGCAGGGAACTGCGGAGCAGTTTGGAGAGCTGGTTGATCCCTTTTTTGGCCTTAGCAGGATCCTCTGTAATCAAGGCGCGAATACTATTGAGTGCATTGAAAACGAAATGCGGATTCATCTGCGCACGCAAGACCTTGCCCTCCGTTTCTTGAATTGCCCTTTCGAGTTGATTGTTTTCCCGTTCCATTACCAGCTGTTTCTTCGAATATTGAAAGAAGAAATAGATCAACATCCAAATGGCCAGCGGCTTCATAAAGTTGAAGAGGTATTGTGTGATGATAAAGGGACTCATTTGGACTTCAAAATTCTCCCCTAACAAGTATTGGTCGATGGGTAAATTCAATGCGACTAGGCAGCTGGCCATCACACACAGGGCGATGAAGTGGTTACGCAACATCGAAAACAGGGGCAAATCTTGCCAGGCAAAATGCTTCGCCATTCGTTTGTATTGATGAGTCAGCAAAATGGCCAAAGAGATGTTTGCTATTGACGCATATAACCAAGCCCAATGCCAGCCATATTGATTCGTGTACAAAACCGCCTCATTGAGAATCCAGGCGAACCAGCCGCCACCTTGAAACACCCAATACATGCGTTCTCGTAACATATTACATGGATTCTGGTAAGCCCGCTAAATGAATAACACAATTGCCTTTAACCAACCTGAATGCTTGGGCTGCATAATCGTATTGCAGGTGATAAAGGCACAGGTTTTGGTGTGCGTAATTATCCATGTGATGTAGCGGGGCGTTAAATAAATGCGTTAATAAAACCCGCATCGCACGACCGTGCATGGCGATTAAAATAGCCTTTTCTTCTGGCCTTGAAAGCAGTAGATCGACCACTGGTTTTTGGCGTTCTAATACTTCCATAGGACTTTCCCCTTCCTCAGACTGTATGTGTACGTTGCCCTCTCGCCACGTTTTGGTCAGGTTTTTATAGTATAAATCGTCCTCCGTATTAGGCGATTTGCCTTCTTTATTTCCCCATGAAATTTCGTTTAAACCTGCATGTTGTTCCCATGGAAGTCCTTTGTCGATGAATCCTTTCACCGATTGATGGGTTCTTTTTAATGCAGAAGTGTAGATTTTGTCGATGGGAAGATCTTGGTAATGTGCAAAAAATGCCTCTGCTTGTTTTTGGCCTAATTCATTTAAATCCGCATCAATCCCACTGCCTTGCACGACCCCCTTGCGATTGTATTCCGTTTCGCCATGGCGAATCAGGTAAATATCTTTCACTAAATCAGGCCGAGCTTGCATATTAATCGTATTTTATTCCGAATTTTAGCCAAAATTACGAAATATATGTTTAATACTTCCATCTCTACAGACACATTGAATTCGATGTCGAAGGGAAATATGATCGAGCATTTGGGTATTGAGTTTACGGAAATTCAATCTGGATTTATTAAGGCCAAAATGCCCGTCGACCACCGAACAAAACAGCCTTTAGGTTTGTTACATGGGGGAGCTTCGGTGGTTTTAGCGGAGACGCTAGGAAGTGTAGCGGTGGTTTTAGCCGTGAAGGATCCGAAGAAAGAAACGGGAGTGGGAGTAGAGATCAATGCGAACCATTTGAAATCTGCTAAAGGGGGTTATGTTATTGGGACTTGTATTCCATTGCGCATTGGTCGAAAGATTCATGTGTATGAAATTAAGATCCACGACGAGGAAGAAAATTTGATTTGTGCTAGCCGTTTGACGGTGGCGATTATTCCATTATAATGAAACAAGGCTTAGCTTGGGAAGAGGGGATTGCAAAAGGTGCTGCAGTGGCGGCTTGGCGCTTGCCGCATGGGGAGGAGGCTTTTCTATTGCAGGATTTTTCTGGAGGAACCATAGTAGAAGAAGGTTGGAAACTAGCTGATTTAGCTGCCGGTTTCTTAGCTGCTCCATTTATCGGATTACCCTATTTTCTACATGCAGATACGGTAACCTCTTTTTCTCTTCAAACAGCTGAAAATTTCAAACCATTTGTAAACCCTGTTGAAAATCCGGCTAAGAAAACCGAATTCATGAGCTGGGTTTCAGAAGCTATTGCGGCTATCAAGCGTGGACCTCTCCAAAAAGTGGTTTTGTCTAGAACAGACGAACAAAATTTGCCTGCCGATTTTAATGTGATGGCAGCGCTCGAAGAATTAGGTGCAGCTTACCCTAATGCCTTTGTATGTGCCTTGTTCATTCCTGCCTTGGGAGGAATTTGGATGTGTGCGACCCCAGAAATTTTAGTCGAACAAAATGCAGCCGGAATTTTCCGTACGATTTCATTAGCAGGTACCCAATCAGGAGTAGATGCGGACGGATTTGTCATTTCTCCTTCGCAGGCTCGTTGGTCCCAAAAAGAGATCGAAGAGCAGGCCTTCGTCAGCCGCTACATCATTGATTGTTTTAAGAAGATTCGACTCAGGGAATATACTGAAATAGGGCCTAAAACCATTTCAACTGGAAATTTATTGCACTTGAAAACGGAGTACCTTGTCGATACCAAGGCAATGGATTTTCCCCAATTACCTGGTTTGATGTTAGGCTTACTGCACCCTACTTCCGCAGTTTGTGGTACACCCAAGCAGGAGGCCATCGATTTTATCTCCAAGACGGAAAGTCACGATCGCGCATTGTATTCGGGTTATTTAGGACCGGTTAACCTCGGGGATGCCACCCATTTATTTGTGAATTTGCGCTCGGTAGCAATTAGAGGAAATAAGGCCGTATTTTATGCCGGTTGTGGCATAACGGAAGATTCGGTTCCCGAAAAAGAATGGCATGAAACGCAAATGAAATGCCAAACCTTGCAGCGCGTCTTAATGCAATAATTCAGCTGTTGGAGCCGGAGCGATTTTGCCCGTAATCATTACTTTGACCGTATCAATACGAGCATCCGTTGTCGTTAAAATTTGAAACTGGAAAGGCGCTAAGGTAATCATCTCATTTTCCTGCGGAATATCTTCATACAAGCTGATTAACATTCCTCCTAACGTTTCGTAATCACCCTCAGGTAAATTCCACTCGTATTTTTCATTCAAATAATCAATCTCGTGACGGCCAGAAAGCACAAAGGTAGTCTCATCGATTTGCTTCTCAATCCAGTCCTCGGAATCATCGTATTCATCTTGAATCTCCCCAAAAATCTGTTCCATCACATCCTCCATACTCACTAAACCGCTGGTAGAACCGAATTCGTCCACGACTAATGCGAGCGATTTACGCTCTTTGGAGAACTTAATCATCAAATCATTCGCCGGCATCGCTTCTGGAACAATGGGAATACTGGTCAAAATGGATTGCAAGTCTTTAGGCTTTTTGAATAGAGCCAATGAATGGCAGTAGCCGACTACCTCCTCTAAGGTCTCCTTATAAACCAATACTTTCGAGTGGCCACTTTCTAAAAACACTTCTTTCAGTTTCTCTATCCCATCTTCGATATCAATCGCCGTAATCTCCGTTCTAGGGATCATACAATCACGTACCTTCACCTGCTTAAATTCAAGCGCATTGTGGAAGATTTTGTGGTCCACTTCTGCTTCTTGTTCGGTGGATACTTTACGGTTTAAGTTTTGGAGGTAATGGTTTAAATCCGTTAACCCGAAGGCCGGCTTCTCCTCCGAATAAGTTAATCGAAGGACTTTAGTAATGAACCATTTAGAAAGACCTACGGTCACCCAAACTAAAGGGAACATCAAGGTATAAATCACCCAGATGGGAATGGCTAAAAACTCTAAAATGGCATCCGGGTTGATTAAGAAGACGCTTTTGGGCGTAAACTCAGACGTCATCAAGATGAGAATAGTCGCAATAATGGTCGCAAGCAGACGGGCCAAAATCTCATTAATAGCTAAGAAATGCAACACAACGTGGTGCAAAAATTCTTCCATAAAAATACCGTAGGCCACCAGCGATAGGGTATTTCCAATAAGCATCGTGCCGATGAAACGGGAGGGATACTGATTAAAGTTTGCGATGATTTTAGCACTTAAAATGTCTTGCTTTGCCTTGAGCTCGAAGTACAATTTATTCGAGGAGACAAAGGCCATTTCGACACCAGAAAAGAAGGCAGAAAAAACCATCGAGGCGATGATGCCAATGATTTGGGTAGTATCCAAACTGATATTACTTGGTTCCATCTTTTTCTTTTTTGATCCGTTCGTTCTTCGCGAATTGGTAATAGAATAAACAGCCCACCCCATACATTAACCACCCGTAATGGTAGAAAATCTCTCCCCAAAACTGTCCTTTCACCTCCGCGGGCGTAGGGCTATTCAAATCGATAATCCAAATGAGGATGAAACCGATGGCTGCAGCTAAACTTAAGATCTCTTTCTTTCCCATATTATGCTACACTTGCAGGTTTTAAACGGCGATAGGTCGCAATAAATAAACCAATGAAAATGAGGATAGATCCTATCCAAACTAAATTAATATAGGGTTTCTCTAAAGCTTTTACCACAATTAATTCCTGTTGAGTCGTATTCCATGCAAAGCCAAATTCCTGGGCTTGCGGGTTAATACCCGTAAATTTGATTTTAATTCCGGTTTCCTCACTCTCAAAAGCGGGCATTGCTACCATTCCGCCCTTAATCACGAAGATAGGGCTAAGGGTAAATTGCTGTGAATTTTTGCCTAGTACTTGGAAGTTTGCTTGAACCGCCGCGTCGTTTGCACCTAACTCTACTCCATCCACATTTGTCACTCGTGTCACATCCTTTAAGATGGCTACGAAGTCGTTGATGAAGAGTGTGTCACCTATGGTGACGGTTTGGGCTTCGGTTTGAGACCATTGTTTTTCTGAGCCTGCCTCTGCCGCTAAGCGAGGGTCTAAAGAAACATAGGTATAAATATCATGGTTCCAGGCGTGTTTTACGTCTGGCGAAATCGCCGTTCCCATTTTAGGGTTTACTTGCCATCTCGGGAAGAGCGAAACCGCTTTTCCTTCCTCGTTTTTGAATTCTAATTCGTAATAGGTGTTCTCTGGTTCTACCGTAACGGTGTCGCCTTTGCTAGCTATTTTCTCGCCATCGCGCACGATGTCTTTTAAAGCTACTGCATGGAAGTCTCCTTCAATAATCTCGAAATCATTTTTATTGAAATAACCTTTGTGTCCACGCACCTCGATGCGGCGTCCTTTGTAGGTCACTAAGTAATCCTGCATTTGGGCTCCTTGACCTAGCCAAAGCGGTAAGTTTTCCTTGTTTTCCTTATTGTTATCCTTCGTGAATTCTTCTACTTTCGTGCTGATCGCGAAGCCGGAACGGTTCAATGAAACGACTTTAGAATAACCCGCGGAGAATAAAATTCCGATTAACATAATAGCTAGTCCCACGTGTGCCAGGGCTCCACCCACTAAGGAGAATTTCTCGCGAATAAGGAACCATAAGATTTTGAAGTTCGCCAAAACTGCGAACAAACTACTCCACAATAATGCGATGTACGAAAGCGTGTAAATCTTACCAATGTTAATGAAGACCACACTCAATAGAGTAGCCGCTAAAGCTGGACTTAATAGCGGTTTGAAAGTGGTGCTTTGTTTAATTTTCCCCCACCATACATATTGGCCGATACCACTTAAGATGGCCACTGCTAAGAAAATCCAAATTTGGATTTTACTGTAGTGTTCCGCTTGGTCTGCTGGTAAGGCGATGTTAGATAGAATGCCAAAAGCCTCCGCGATTTTATTATAAACTGGAATCGAAGTCGTAAAAGTTAATTGGAAAGCCGACAATCCTAATACGGCCGCACCTACGAAAACCCAAAACTCGCGGTTATAGGTACCTAATTCTTTTTGGTCTTTAGGTAAATCCTTCCAACGGTACACTGACATCGCAACCGCCACTACAAGAAAGGTTCCCATGTACAATAATAGTTGCCCAGAAAGGCCTAAATCCGTAAAGGAGTGCACAGACGCATTTCCCAAGATTCCAGAACGATTCAAGAAGGTCGAATACAAGACCAAAATAAAGGTTGAAATCACTAAAATAATCGAAGTCTTTAGGGCAGAACTAGACGTTTTATGCGCAATCATTGTGTGGATTGCACCTAGTAATACTAGCCAAGGAACAAACGAGGCATTTTCTACCGGATCCCAGTTCCAGTACCCTCCAAAGTTTAAGGTTTCATAAGCCCAATAAGCGCCCATCATAATGCCAATCCCTAATACTCCCGCACTAAAAAGAGCCCAAGGCAATGCCGGCATTACCCATTCTGTCAATTTCTTTTTCCACAATCCCGCAATCAAATAGGCGAACGGAACCAATGTTAAGGCAAAACCCAAGAACAAGGTAGGGGGGTGAATCACCATCCAATAGTTTTGAAGTAATGGATTCAATCCACGGCCGTCTTTAGGGACAAAGTTCGGCTGCATGCTCCAAACCGGAAGATCCGGCTGCGCCTCGCGCAATAATAAGAAAGGAGAAGAACCCACTTTCAAATCGATCCAAGGAATAATGACCCCTAAAATCATCGAAGTTAAAAAGGTCTGGACCAACGCAAAAACCGTCATCACAGGCGACTCCCATTTCGGGTTTTTGATCATTAATAATAGTCCTAAAACCGCTTGCCAAAAGATCCACAATAAAAACGAGCCCTCTTGCCCCTCCCAATAACAGGAGATCATGAACATCGTAGGTAATTGCAACGAGGAGTGTGTAAACGCGTAATGGTATTCGAAATAATGGTTGTAGATGATCACGAAGAGACTCGCTGCCACCACAATGACAGAAATGAAATGCAGCCCGAATAAAACGCGTGCCGTCATTTTCCAATCATTCTCTAATTCACTTGCCGCTTGCGTCGATTTGAAATACGCAAAAGTGGCTAGCAGTGCTGTAACGAATGAAATGATGACAAATAAATGCCCTATCGAACCGATGGTTTCGTGTATCATATTTATTTTTTAGCTTCAAATGAAGCACTTGAGTCTGCTGAAATTTTCCCCTCTTGGTACTTAGAAGGGCACTTTAATAATATTTTATCGCAATAGAAGACTTTATCTGAATGCATACTGCCCACTAAAACAATCTTCTCTGATTTTTCAAAATCTTGAGGTTTCGGCGCGGCATAAACTACCTCGTTTTCCCGACCTAAACTGTCTTGTACTAAAAATTCTAAGCGATTCGCATCCAAGGCTGGGTTGTAGTTTAAACCCACGATTTGGCCTGCTGCATCTTTTTTTAAGGTGCCTACTACGTGTACTTTCTGATTCGGGTCCTGCTGCGAAATACGTTCCGCCTCATCAAAACCCACATAGGTACTTGCATCGCCTGTCGTTATCAAAATGATTCCGATGGCCACTGCAATTAAGATCAATCCAATGATATGAGTCTTTTTCATTTGCTACGTTTTTCCAGATCAGCAATCTTTTTCTCTAAACGGAATAAATAGGCAAAAAGCCCGATCAAAATTACGCTCACAACGGCAATCACCACATAGATTTTTCCATCTGCACGGAACTGGTCTGCCATTTCAATATCACTCGCTTGAGCGCTTGCCGTAAAACTTAACGTTATACTTACTAAGAGTAAAAAGAATGCTTTCATTATAACTCGTTTTGTTGTTCTATGTTTTTAATGCGAATACGCAATTGTGCGATCCAAAAGCCCAATAATGTCCAGCCAATGATCGCTGGGTAAAAGACCATCCTCATCCGGTTATCTAAGTCCATCTTGGAAAACGCCGGATTGCCCCCGTTGCCCGGATGTAAGGAGTCGGTCATGCGAGGTAATATCCAAATCAAGACCATAAAAATTACGAAGGCAAAGATGTTGTAAACGGACGAAATGCGGGCTTTCTGCATTTCATCGGGCATCGAAGAACGTACTAAGGAATAGGCGAGGTAAATCAATAAACCGATCGCTACCGAATTCAATTTAGGGTCGTTTGTCCACCAATCGCCCCACGTAAATTTCGCCCAAACGCTTCCTGTAATTAAACCTAAAATCGCAAAAACCATTCCTACCTCTACATAGGTACTTGAAATGAGATCCGATTTTAAATCAGATTTGCGTAAGTATTGAATCGAGTGGTATACCGATGTTCCTAGCAAGAAAATCATCGTGAACCACATGGTCACGTGGAAATATAGATTGCGAATGGTCTCGTTCAGAATGGGTTGCCGAGGCACTTGTCCGTTAAAACCGGCATAGACGGTGTAGATCAATAGAATGATCGACAAAATCTTCCAATATTGGCGTTTTACTGTTTCCATATATAGGGGAAAAGAATCCCAGAAAATACAATAACAATGATATCTAAAGCTCCTAAAATGGCGATCTCATCCCAGTTTTCAGTGAGGGATATTCCATCTAGGGCACTTTTGGACAATTTCAATAATAATAAAAGTAAAGGAATAATGAGCGGAAAGCTCATGACAGCCATTAAGGTGGCTGAATTTTCTCCTTGAGCTGCAATTCCTGCCACTAAAGAAAGCGTCGAAGCAAACCCAATTGCCCCTAAAATCAGCGAAATAAGGTAAAGGGGCATATTCCCTACGGGATTTCCCATTACCCAAGAATAAAAGAAAATGCCGATCAAGGAAACGCCCAGCATCACTAGGGTGTTGTAAATGATTTTGCTGAAAATCACTGATTCAGGCTTGGCAAACGTATAATAGAAGATATTTCGGTTAGCCGATTCTTGGGTAAAACTCTTTCCTACTGCGTTTACCGCTGAGAATAAGAGGATAATCCAAAACAGCGTATTCCACATAATCGGATGGATGGATTGTTGCTTGGCTTTGAACGATAAATAGCAGATGAAAATAGTCGCGGCAAGATATAGCACTAGCCCGTGGATCGCATACTTATTGCGCCATTCTAATTGCATTTCTTTGCGAATCAACACGAAAATTTCTGTTAATGCCATGAACCTGCAATTTACGACAGAAAAAACTATTTGTATCATTTTTTAGCTCAGAAATACTTAGTACATTTGTGTCTAATTTTGAATTATTCTAAATAGTGAGCATGGCAAATTTGGCCGACTTGAAGATTGGTGAAAAGGGTGAGATTGTGGGCTTCACGGACGAATTGCTTTCGTTAAAGCTATTGGAAATGGGATGTTTGCCAGGAACGGAGGTTGTTTTGACCCATCTGGCACCATTCGGCGACCCCATCGCCATTCGTGTTTCGGGCTCTTATACCCTGTCTATGCGGAGAGAAGAAGCGGAAACGATGCTGATTAAACGAACATAAATTTTGGCAAAAACACCTAAAATAGCGCTGATTGGTAATCCCAATGCAGGAAAATCCTCTCTTTTCAATTCTTTAACGGGATTGAATCAGAAGACAGGTAATTTTCCTGGGGTGACCATGGAGAAGCTGACGGGCATTTGGGAGCTAGAACCGAAACGTCCGGTGGAAATTTTAGATTTGCCAGGTATCTACAGTATTTATCCGAAGTCGATCGACGAAGAATTAGTCATCAATATTTTAGGCGATCCAGCCCATTCTGATTTTCCGGATATGGCGATTGTGGTCGCGGATGCGTCTAATTTAAAACGGAATTTGTTGCTCTTTTCGCAGGTTCGTGACTTAGGGATTCCTACGGTTTTGGCCTTGAATATGATTGACGTAGCAGAGAATGAGGGGTACGTCATTAATTCAATCAAACTCGCACGGGAATTATATGTCGAGGTGGCGGAAGTGAATGCTAAAAAAGGGATTGGGCTAAATGGTCTGAAACTAGCAGTCGTGAAAACCTTAGCTAATCGGTATGCCTCGAATGATGCACTTCCCTTACCTGTGTCAGAGGAAGTAATCCAAGATGTTCAAGCGGCTTTTGGCGAAGGGGAGACTTATCGTTCACTTTTGTGGTTGATGGAACATGATCGGATGAAAATGTTCTCGACACAGCAACGGGAAACCTTTGATGCGATTCAAAACAAGCATCATTTTTCATCCAAAAAATACCAATCAGAAGAAACCGTTAAGCGTTACGAACAAATTACGGAGGTGGTAGATCGTTGTGTGATTAATTTAAATCGCCAATGGGATGCGGCTCCAGTGCGCACCTGGACAGACCGATTAGATAAATTCTTTTTGCATCCGGTAGGAGGATATGTATTCTTTTTAGCGATCCTTTTCGTGATGTTCCAAGCGGTATTTACCTGGGCGACCTACCCAATGGACCTTATTGATGGCGGGGTCGCCTCTTTAAATGAGTGGTTGAAAGGGGTATTACCTAATTCCGCGATTACCGCCTTGCTGACGGATGGTTTGATCGCCGGTATTGGTGGGGTGCTCATTTTTATCCCGCAAATCGCCTTTTTGTTTTTATTTATCTCCCTTCTAGAGGAAACGGGTTATATGTCGCGCGTCATGTTCATTATGGACAAGTTAATGCGCCGTTTTGGCTTAAATGGCAAGTCTGTCGTGCCTCTGATTTCAGGTGTTGCCTGTGCCGTTCCTGCGATCATGAGTACGCGTTCGATTGGTTCTTGGAAGGATCGTTTGATCACTATATTGGTGACGCCATTGATGTCTTGTTCGGCGCGTTTACCTATTTACACGGTGCTGATTGCGCTGGTGGTTCCGGAAAATAAAGCCTTGTTCGGTTTATTTAATTTGCAAGGAGTAGCCTTATTCGGACTTTATTTGCTAGGCTTTTTTATGGCATTGGTCTCTGCTTGGGTTATGAAGGTGATTTTACAGGCCAAAGAAAAGAGTTATTTTATCATGGAACTGCCTACTTACAAGGGGCCGCGGTTCAAACATGTGGCTTTGACCATCTGGAATTCGGTGAATGCTTTTGTGTTTGAAGCGGGTAAAATTATCGTTGCTATTTCCATCGTTTTATGGGTGTTAGCAAGTTATGGACCTGGTGACAAGATTGCACAATCAGAAGCTCGGGTTCGCCAGGAAAATCCAAGCTTGCAAGGAGTCAAATTGCAAAATAAGATTGCTGCTGAGAAATTAGAGAATTCGTATGCAGGGCATTTTGGGCATTTTGTAGAGCCCGTTATTCGTCCTTTAGGCTATGATTGGAAAATCGGAATTGCCTTGATAACTTCATTTGCAGCCCGTGAAGTGTTCGTAGGAACCATGTCAACCATTTATAGTATGGGAGGCGAAGTAGATGATGAAAATGCAACGATTAAGAATCGGATGCGGGCAGAAATCAATCCAGACACGGGTAAACCCATGTACGATGCGGCCTTGGGATTTTCTTTGTTGATATTCTATGCATTCGCGATGCAATGTATGAGTACACTCGCGACGACCTACCGGGAAACGAAGTCCTGGAAATATCCGTTGATTCAGTTTGGCTATATGACGGCTTTGGCCTATTTATCAGCCTTCGCCGTCTACCAATTATTGTCTTAGAAAGAGAAAGGAATAGAAGTTGCCGCCAGGTTACTAACCCCTTTTGCGAGTAATTTCCCCTCTGCATTATGTAACTTCGCTTCTACGTTTGCGATTTTCTTTCCTACGCGGTGAATTTCCGTCGTAACGGTAATTTTTTCATTCGCTTTCGCGCCGAAAAGGAAGTCGATGTACAAATTGATAGTCACATACAGGTGATCAATTTTTGCCGTAATTAACGTCATTCCCATCATTTCGTCTAACATCGCTGAAATTACTCCACCGTGGATCACTCCGGCGTGGTTCAAAAAATCTGGGCGTACGACAAATTCAGCAGTTAATTTACCTGCTTCTGCTTTTACTAAGGTTCCATCAAGCCATTTTCCAATGGGAGCTGGATTACCGTCAGCAATTTTTTTATTCAGATTTTGATTAAGATAGGCTAATACTTGTTCGTTTGGTTCCATTTTAGGCGGTTTGTTTAATTAAGATCGTGTCCAGGTAGATGTTCTTCCAAACATCGAAATACCCACAAAACCACGTATGTCAAGGGTTTTGTTCCCGTCTTTTATTTTAAGTATACAATCGTATGTTTTTCCAGAATTAGGATCGTAAATCGTTCCATTTTCCCAGGCAGATCCAGTGAATTTGAAGTTTTTCAAGATGACCGCTCCTAGAAGGTCGCGACTGCGTAATTTTTCGTCTGGATTTTTGGTATCCTTCCTTCCAGGTGTTTTTCCCCAAGAAATCTTGCCAAAGTATTGGTCACCTTGTTTGAAAATAATGATTTTCCCGTCTTTATCTTGAGAAAGCCATTCGCCTAAGATGGTGTCAGCGTTCGAGTTTGCATGGACAGATAGAGAGAGAAAGAAGAGTGTAATAAAGGAGAATAGGGATTTTTTCATGTTGCTGAAGCTTTAGTGAAACAAATATACGAACGAATCTAGCATAAACAGGGTTGTGGCAATCAAATGGAATGCTTATTTTTGTGGATATTTGGCACAAAACCGTACCAATCCATTAATAAACTATATGAATTATCATTTAAATCAAATTCCTGATCGTACAACTAAACCACGTCAAAAAGGTTTAACGATGGTGATGGATAAAGGACTGAGCCTTCGTCAGGTGGAAGATTTCTTGGAAACGGGTGCTTCTTATACTGATATTGTTAAGTTAGGATGGGCGACTTCGTTTGTAACGCCTAATTTGAAAGATAAATTAGCCTTGTATAAGTCGGCAGGAATTCCGGTTTATTTTGGAGGTACTTTATTTGAAGCCTTTTACATCCGTGGGCAATTTGATGATTACCGTCGTGTATTGGACGAATATGGGATGGAGTATGCTGAAGTTTCCGATGGCTCGATCGAGATGGAATCGGATATCAAATGTGAATTAATTCGCACATTAGCTTCTCAAGTGACTGTACTATCGGAGGTTGGATCGAAAGATGAAGCAAAAATTATTCCGCCTTATAAGTGGATTAAATTAATGCGTATGGAATTAGAAGCCGGTGCTTGGAAAGTAATCGGTGAGGCTCGTGAAGGAGGAAATGTAGGTTTATTTCGTTCATCAGGAGAAGTTCGCCAAGGATTAGTAGAGGAGATTTTAACGGAGATTCCAGAAGAAAGAATCATCTGGGAAGCTCCCCAAAAATCGCAGCAAGTGTGGTTCGTAAAATTAGTTGGTGCGAACGTGAATGTGGGTAATATCGCCCCTCAAGAAGTTATTTCTTTAGAAACGATTCGTTTAGGCTTACGTGGCGATACGTTTGACCACTTCTTAACGAAATAGTTCGGATGCTGCAGCTTTTACTAGATCTATTAAAAGATCCATTGACTTTTTTGTCGGAATTTATTGCCGCTCACGGCTCGTTGACCTATGGTCTGTTGTTTCTGATTGTTTTTGTGGAAACGGGACTTGTGGTGATGCCTTTTTTACCGGGAGATTCGCTTTTGTTTTCGGTGGGTTTATTAGCAGCAGCCAGTGGCGAATTATCTTTGGGGTCCGTGATACCCTTGTTAATTGGAGCTGCCCTTTTAGGGGATCAAGTCAACTATTTTATTGGTAAATACTTTAGTACGATCATTCGAGAACGGGAACAAGTCTTATTCTTGAAGCGCAAGCATGTGGAAGAGACAGAAGCGTTTTATGCCAAATATGGCCCGAAAACCGTTATTTTGGCTCGATTCATTCCCATTGTTCGAACCGTAGCCCCTTTCGTGGCAGGTGCAGGGCGCATGTCTTATCCTGTGTATTTATTGTACGGCTTTTTAGGCGCGACGCTCTGGGTAAGCAGTATTTCTGCGGCGGGTTATTTCTTAGGCGATAATGAATTTGTAAAGGCTAATTTTGAGAAAGTCGTCTTAGGAATTGTAGGGGTATCTGTTTTGCCCATTCTTTGGGGATTGATCACAAAACGCAAATAAGATGGCAATCTCGCATTTATATGGTCTGATTGGTTTCCCGTTAGGTCATTCTTTTTCCAAAGCTTACTTTACTGAAAAATTCGAAAAACTAGGTCTTTCAGATACCCATGCTTATGAGCAATTCCCGATCCCTAGTATTGACGAATTTAAAGCCATTTTAGCAGCGAATCCTCATTTGAAAGGGCTAAACGTAACGATTCCTTACAAGCAAGTAGTGATGCCTTTGCTTGATGAGATTGATCTAGCAGCTGCCCAAATAGGGGCTGTTAATACGATCAAAATCGCCTCTGACGGCTATACCCGTGGATATAATACCGACTACTGGGGATTTAGAACAACCGTAGAGTTTTGGGATAAATTCAAAAACTTTGAATCACTTAAGGCTTGTGTTTTAGGTCAGGGAGGCGCAGCGAAGGCGATTATTGTGGCTTTAGAGGATATGGGATTCGATGTAATTAAGGTATCCCGTCAAGCTTCGGATGATACGGTGAGCTATGAACAAATGCCGGAATTAATGGAGGAAATGGGTCTGATTGTAAATACAACACCTTTGGGAATGTTTCCGAAGGTGGATGATAAACCGCCCATCCCTTACGAATTATTGAACAAGCAACATTATTTGTATGATATCGTCTACAACCCATTAGAAACGGCTTTCTTGAAAGCGGGGCTAGATCAAAAGGTGGGAGGCATTTACGCCGGATTGGAGATGTTGCAGGGCCAGGCAGATAAGGCTTGGGAAATTTGGCAAAAAAACTAAGCTAAATAAACTCCTCTTTTCGCGGAATCCGTTAAAATCACTTGAACATGTTCAGAGAGTGTCGTGGAAAGTTCGTATCCTTTGTAATCCGCAGAAATAGGAAAGCGCTTGTAATTGCGATCCACTATAACGGCCACTTGAATGCGTTTTACGTGCATGCTTAAGAAAGGGGCCAGGCTGTAAGAGAAAGTTCGTCCGGTGTTTAACACATCATCTACCACAATAATGACCTTGTTTTCAAGGGCATCCGTTCCACCTTCGAACTTTACCGGGCGCTCATAGGGATGTTCTTTATTTAAATCAATTTTAACCGGAATAGCCTTGATTTTTGAGATACTTTTTATTTCATCGCACAACAATTCTGCAAAGGCAAAACCCTCGCCTACTATTCCCGCAATAACAATTTCAGTCTCTTCGAAGTTATTCTCATAGATTTGAAAGGCAATTCGTCGAATTTTTTGGAGGAGGGCAGGTCCATCAAGAACTTGTTTAGCTGACATAGGGATTGCTTTAATTCAAATAGTACGCTTTAAAATTACCAAAATTATCCAATTTTCGTACCTTTACGCCTTAATTAGCGTTTAAAAATCATTCAATATGTCTAAAATGTACGGGGCTCAACAGCGCCAAATGCAAGCACCTTCGAATCCATTAGCCATCAAAACGAAAAAATTCGCCTTGGAAAAAAATAAGTTTGTTGGATTGTGCATGCGCCAGCTTTTCTCTAACCAATGGAAGTTTGCCTTCATTCCTCTTGCTCTTGTATTAGGGAACGTGGCTTTGAACTTAACAGGGACTTATAAAAACTATTGGATTTATATCTTCATCGCCATCGGTGTGATCGGGTATATTCTTTTCTGGTTAATTCAGTTTACCGGAATCACACAATTAGCGCAATACAAGCAATTATTTGATAAATACCGTTACGAAATAGATAGCCGCCAAATCTTTATGAAGCTTTCAGACAAAGAAGGTGGAATGATCAAGTGGGATATGATTTTAGGGGCTTACAAGGATAAAGATGCTTATGTGTTAGAAATGGGCAAATACCAGTTCTTGCACTTGCCTTACAGCGTTTTCAATAACGATAACGATAAGAAATTACTCGATAAGATTTTGCGCGATAAGGGGTATTTAAAATCCTAATATGGGGCGAATTTTAGCGATTGATTTTGGGTTAAAGCGGACGGGGCTAGCGGTCACAGATCCTTTACAGATCATTGCAAACGGCCTTGATACCGTTCCCACGCATACCTTGCTAGCCTATCTTCAAACGTATTTCGAAAAAGAAACAGTCGATCAAGTGGTCATCGGAATGCCCAAAAACTTGGACAACACCGATACGGATTCCACCGCTGGAGTTCGTCTTTTTATCAAAAGTTTTCGCAAGAAATTTCCATTGATACCTTTGGAAGAACATGACGAACGTTTTACTTCTAAACTTGCGATGCAAGCCATGATCGCTGGAGGAATGTCGAAGAAAGATCGAAGAGAAAAAGGAACAGTCGATCGAGTATCTGCTACGATCATTCTGCAATCGTATTTGGAATATAAATCATAAAAAAAGCGGCCCTTGAAGAAGAGCCGCTTTTTTTATTTCGTTACCACCTTTGCAAAACGGTGATAGAAGGGAGTTTTACTTTGATCCGTTTTCGGTTTGTATTTTCCGGTAATGATAGGAACATACATCACCCGACGACGGGATTTTTCGCCTACATTAGGTGAAACCTCCACGCGATGCCATAAGCGGCCATCGTGTATAGTTAAATCGCCACGTTCGATTTCGAACGCCACCTCTCTTGGATCAGGTTTGTGGTCAATGAATTGCTTCTTCCCAAACAATAATTTCAAAACCCCTTGTGTATGGGTGCCAGGAAGTACGCGTAAGCCACCGTTCGAAGAAGGGCAGTTATCTAAGTGTATTCCCACATTTAACATCGGAAGAATCTTTTGTCCAAGAAATAAATCACGAGGGCTATCCGTATGCCAGCCCATTTGGCTGAACTTAGAATTCGGTTGATTAATGTAGTGATTGAATACTAATCCATCTTTTTCGTCTTCACTTATTCTGCCTTCGTAGGGAGCTAACAATTCGATTAATAATTGCAAGCGCGGATCACGTATTAATTCGGCTAAGACAGGGCTAAACTGATTCGTGAAGCACATCCGTTGAATCATCGGGTTCCCTTCATGATCCTTTCCAAACTTTAAAGGAATACCTTTTACTTTTTCGATGCCTTCAGACAGCCATTGTTTTTCAATTTTCGCTAATTCTGAAATGAAAAGTTCCGCTGTTTCAGGCTCAATAAACTTCTTAAATTGAATTACTCCATACTTCTTGAAGTATTCTTTCTGCTCTTCCGTTAGCTTTTCACCTAACGTGAAGGTTTTGTATTCAAATTTCGCAGATGGTTTTCTCATAAGGTAATGGTAATGAATTCGGGATGCAATTTACGGCAATCTGCACGAATTATAGTTATTGCGTTCTTTATTTCTGATGAAAATCAAGTTTTTGGTATATAAAAGCGTTAAAAAATGCCGAACTTTGGTCCTTTAAATGACAGTTAACCAAAATGAAAAAAATTCTATTCATAGCTTTACTAAGCCTAGTAAGTAGTGCCACTTTCTCCCAGCAAACGAATAAAAAAGGATCCTATTATATCACTTGGGGCTACAATCGTTCTACCTATGCGAATTCAGATATTCGTTTTGTAGGTCCAGGTTATGATTTTACTTTATTAAATGCTGAGGCACTGGACTTTCCTACGCCTTTTAGTGAATTCAAGACTTATGTCGACCCCGGATTATTATCTATTCCACAATTTAATTTTCACGCTGGTTATTTCATTAAAGACAATCTTTCCATCAGCATTGGTTGGGATCACATGAAATACGTGGTGACTGATGGCCAAACAGTCAAAGTAAATGGCTTTATCAATTCGCAGACTTCTACTCCGGCGATTGCGGTAGATCCGGCTTTTGTAGGCACATTTAATCAAACCCCCTTAGTGTTAGATCCGAACAAGTTCGTTCACCTAGAACATACAGATGGCTATAATTATGCTTCTGTAGAGCTTGAGCACTATAATCCGATATACCAAAGCCCTAAGAGCCGTTTTGCTATAGACTGGATGCAAGGTGTAGGTGTGGGCGCATTAATTCCACGTTCAGATGTACACGTATTTGGGGTAGGTCAAAACAACTTTTGGAACCTGGCGGGCGGAGGAGCTTCCTTGAAAACGGGATTGAAATTTAATTTAAGTAAACTTTTGTTCTTCGAAACGACGATCAAAACAGGAGCAACGAAGTTGTGGGATATCCATACCACGGGTCGTTCGGTAGATCATGCAGAACAATCGATCTACTTCCTTGAATTTTACGGGGCTTTGGGCTTTACAATAAAAGGTTCTTCTAAATAATTTTTTAGACTAGACTAAAAATTGTATATTCGTGTATGTTTACACGAATCTTGCTTCTATTGTTGATTTCGGTGAGTGCTCTTGCGCAAAATGAGGGGCGCATCGAGACCGATCGTCCAGACCAGACGGAATGCCCTTTTATTGTGAAAAAAGGGTATATCCAAGCGGAACTAGGTTTTAATCGATCCACCACAGAATTTCTTTTTCCAACGTCTTTATTGAAATACGGCTTGAGTAAGCGATTTGAATTGCGCTACGTCTCCGTTTTAGGGCAAGAGCCAGGTAGAGAAACGCGTTTTCAAACGGAGGCTATTGGTTTTAAGTGGGCTTTAGTTCAGCCTTCAGGTTGGAAACCGCGAACCTCAGTCATAGTTCATTATAATTGGGACCATCAAAACCGTGATTTTTCGGAGAAAAACCTGCGGGGGCATTCGATAGGAGATATCGTATTTACCATGCAGCATGATTTCGAAAAGTACTATGGAATAGGCTATAATTTGGGGGCGGAAATGCATTCGAATGGCTCTTTTGAAGGTATATATCGAATTGCACCTAATAGGTTAATTGGTAAAAGGGGTTATGCCTATGTAGAGGTTTTTGGGCGATTCCCTGCCTCTGAATTCGCAGACCACTCTTTTGATGGAGGATTTGCCTATTATGTGAACGAGGATGTAAAGTTAGATGTTTCAGCTGGCCAAAGTTTTTTGCATCCAGAAGATCATTATATCGCTGTCGGACTATCTTTTCGCTTTCGCGTGAATCGATAATGCGGTCGTTGGATTAGGATTTCTTAAATTGCAGCCATGAGACGAATTTTCTTGTTCTTTGGGGTCTTTTTACTCGCCTTCACGGACTTACGTGCGCAGGCCACCTTACTGATGGGAGAGAAAGCCATTACCTTAGAAGAGAATTTCTCCTTATCCTTTGTGTTCAAATCTGCTAATGCGAGTGTTGAAACACCAGCATACAAATTCCCTGAACTTCCAGGCTTGAGAAAACTTGGAGTTTCTCGATCGAAAGCCACCGATATTCAAAACGGGGAGCCGGTGTATTCTTTCACGTTTTCTCAATATTATCAAGCTTCCACTACAGGAACCTTTCTGATTCCATCTGCTGAAATTATCGTGAATCAGCAATCATTAAAGATGGATGGATTTGCCTTGCAAGTCAGTGCCTCAGAACAAAAGGAGGAAGTGATAGAGGAAAACAAAGCCGAAATTGAAGAACTATTCAAAGGTCAAAATTCTGTTTTCTTAGCCCTCACTTCCACGCAGACTCAACCTTTCGTGGGACAAGGCTTTACGCTTAAATTCTCCTTATTCATTCCGGATGATAATTCGACTCGCTATAGTTTTGACCGAAATGATATTCAAATACCTGCCTTAATCCAGAAATTAAGGCCTAAGAATTGCTGGGAGGAGAGTTTTGGACTTCAAGAAGTGAAAGTGTCAAAGGTGGTTTACAAGAATAAAAAATACACGGAGTATCGATTTTTTCAATCTACCTATTTTGCATTAGATGCGAAGAAAATTACCATTCCATCCTTGAGTTTACAGTTGCTTAAAAATACAGAGAAGATTGTTTTCAGTTCAAAACCCCTGATTATTTCTCCCAAGGAATTGCCCAATCACCCTTTAAAAGGGAAGGTTCCTGTGGGAGATTTTCGCCTTGTTGAAAGCTTGACAAGAACCCAGGTACAAACGGGGGACTCCGTGGTATATGTGTCTAGCGTGATAGGAGATGGGAATAGTATTCTTTGGGAGGCTAAATTAGTGGAGTCAGATTATTTCCTGAATTTCTCCCCTTTAGGGACGCAAAGTTCCGTTTACCCGTATGGTGATAAAATGTTAGGTAATAAAACGGAGAAAATACTGATTATTCCATCGCAACCGGGTAAATTTGCATTGAAATCCTATTTTAATTGGATCTACTTCAACACGAGAACGGCGGCTTACGATACCTTGAAATCAGAAGCTGTTTTGACTGTCAGTGGTCAGCCCTCGGATCGTCTGTTGAATACGCTGTCAGAAACGATGCCTCTTTATCGAGAACTCGAAAAGTTAGCTTCTGATAAGGTCATCGGATACCGTTGGGTAGATTGGAAAGGGATAGTGAATGTTCTAGTAGGTTTGATTTTAGTGTGGCTTGTCTTTTTAATGACGAAGGCCAAAAGATAAAATTATGGGCAGTATATACGGTAAAATATTTCAAATTAGTACGTTTGGCGAGTCACACGGTGCTGCAGTAGGTGTGGTAGTAACGGGTTGTCCTGCGGGTGTTGATTTCGATATGGATTTCATTCAATCGGAATTAGATCGCCGCAAACCGGGACAATCGCGTATTACAACACAACGTAAAGAAGCAGATTCGGTGGAAGTAGTTTCCGGTGTTTTCGAAGGGAAAACGACGGGAACACCGATTGCGATGCTCGTTTGGAATGGGGACCAACGCTCGAAAGATTATTCTCACATTGCGGATCAATTCCGTCCTTCGCACGCTGATTTTACCTACCAAGAAAAGTATGGTATTCGCGATTACCGCGGAGGCGGTCGTAGCTCCGCGAGAGAAACGGTGGCGCGCGTGGCTGCCGGGGCTTTGGCTAAATTAGTCCTACAGCAATTAGGTGTAAAAATCACCGCCTATGTTTCACAAGTAGGAACCTTGAAATTAACAACGCCTGTAGAGCAACTGGATTTAGCCCTTGCAGAAACCAATGCCGTGCGTTGTCCTGACAGTAAATTAGCCGAAGAGATGTTTACTTACATCGACGAAATTCGCAAGCAAGGGGATTCTGTGGGAGGGGTCGTTTCAGCCTACATCACAGGCTGCCCGGTGGGTTTAGGCGAACCCGTTTTCGATAAATTGCATGCGGAATTAGGCAAAGCGATGTTAAGTATTAACGCTGTAAAAGGCTTTGAATACGGCTCCGGATTTGATGGGGTGGAACTTCGCGGATCTCAGCATAACGATATTATTGTTAAAGACGAAGCAGGAAAAGTAAGCACGTTAACAAATCACTCAGGAGGTATTCAGGGCGGGATTTCGAATGGAGAGCCCATTTACTTCCGTGTGGGATTCAAGCCAGTAGCGACGATCATGCAGGATCAGGATAGTTTGAACAATTCTGGTGAAAAAATTGTTGTATCAGGCAAAGGTCGTCACGATCCTTGTGTGGTGCCACGTGCCGTGCCTATCGTGGAGGCGATGTCTGCGATTGTCTTATTGGATTTCTATTTACGGAATCGTTTGACACAATTATCAGACGTTTTATGATTCCAAACGAGGATGAATATTACATGAGTCTCGCGCTGAAACAAGCGGAACGGGCTTTAGAAGACGAAGAAATTCCGGTAGGAGCGGTCGTGGTTTGCCAAGGCAAAATCGTGGCAAAGGCCTACAACCAAACGGAAATATTGACTGATGTAACGGCTCATGCAGAAATGATTGCGATTACCTCTGCCGCCCAAACCATCGGTGCTAAATATTTGAAAGATTGCACGCTTTACGTGACACTGGAACCTTGCCTCATGTGTGCAGGTGCCATTTATTGGTCACAATTAGGGCGTTTAGTGTACGGTGCTTCAGAAGAGAAGCGCGGTTTTGAAAAATTAGGAAAAGGAATTTTACACCCGAAGACAGAGATTGTTGGAGGGGTTTTGGCAAACGAATCAGAACAACTATTGAAGGAGTTCTTTTCGATGCGACGCTAATAAAATAGTAGATGGCACATGATGAATGGTCAATGAAAGGCCTCCATCATTCACCATTTACCACGTACCATTCACCATTTAAATTAATATACTATGTCATTTACATTAGCCCCCTTGCCGTATGCAAATAATGCGTTAGAGCCGCATTTCGATGCATTAACGATGGAAATTCACCACGATCGTCACCACAACGCTTACGTGACGAATTTGAACGCAGCGGTAGCTGGAACGGAGTTAGAAGGAAAGTCGTTAGAAGAATTATTCAATTCCATCTCTACCTTATCTCCAGCCGTTCGTAACAACGGTGGTGGACACTATAACCACGATTTATTTTGGAATATCCTTTCGCCAAATGGCGGTGGTGTTCCAGTGGGTACCTTGGCGAAAGCAATCGATGCAAAATTCGGTTCTTTTGATGCCTTTAAAGAAGAGTTTAAGAAAGCAGGTTTAACGCGTTTCGGTTCAGGCTGGGCGTGGTTAGTAGCGCAGAAAGATGGTTCAGTGGCAGTTTCAAGCACGCCTAACCAAGACAATCCTTTAATGGATGTAGCTGACGTTAAAGGCTTTCCAGTTATCGGGTTAGATGTTTGGGAGCATGCATACTATTTGAAATTCCAAAACAAGCGTCCAGATTACATTGACGCTTTCTGGAGTGTGGTTGATTGGAACAAAGCGGAAGCGCGTTACCTAGCAGCTCAGAAATAATTGATTAGGACGGGAGAATGAAAATTCTCCCGTTTTTTTCGGCTTTCTTTTGCAATATTGGAAGCTTTGCGTATTTTTGCAGACCCAAATGGCGGTTGTAGCTCACTCGGTTAGAGCACTGGTTTGTGGTACCAGGGGTAGTGGGTTCGAATCCCATCATCCGCCCAAAATGCCTCAGTAGAAATACTGGGGCATTTTTTGTTAATTTTCTGTACATTTGTTTAGAAAATCTTCGCATGAATCCCGTATTTCTAAAACGTTTTCTAATCGTTATATATGCAGCCGGATTATTCGGAATGCATTTACCAGCTACTGCGGCCTTGTTTACCTCTTTGGTGCCCTTGACACTTTGGTTTACTGCCTTAATCTGTGTGGTCTATTTTCCCAAGCCTTCTTTTCAAGCCTATGTATTTTTAGGGCTATTAGCCATTGCAGCATGGTATTTAGAGGTGCAAGGAGTGAGGACCGGACAAATTTTCGGAGTTTACAGCTATGGGAAAACACTTGGTTTCCAATTAATCAAGGTGCCTATCACCATCGGTTTGAATTGGTTGGTTTTGGTGTTAGCGACAAGTGCATTAGTGGAAGAGTGGAATATCGCAGGTAAAATAAGTAAAGCGGCGATAGGAGCTGGTCTGATGACAGCCTTGGATTTCTTGATTGAGCCGGTAGCGGTGCATTTTGATTTTTGGTCTTGGGCTGGGGTGCAGGTGCCAGCACAAAACTTTGTGGCCTGGTGGTTTGCCTCTTTTGTTTTTCATTTAGCTTATCAAAATACCCCTTTCCCATCCAAATCAAGCCTATTTAGATTAATTGCTGCGCTGCAATTTTTATTCTTTTTAGGGCATTGGCTTCTTTTACAATTTAATTTCTAAACATTTTCAGAACTCTTGTGTTAAATGAGAATGAACGTGTATTCGATAAAGGATTTAGAGAATTTTAGTGGTATCAAGGCCCACACTATCCGCATTTGGGAGCAGCGCTACCATCTGCTTAATCCAGTTCGAACGGAGACAGGTATTCGTACCTATTCTGACATCGATTTAAAGCGAATTTTGAATATTGCGACGCTTCAAAACAAGGGAGGAATCAAAATATCCAAGATTGCCGAATTAACGGAATCAGAAATTTCAGAGAAAATACTTCAGCTTTCTGGCGGCGAATTAGATTATCCAGAACACATCCAGGCTATCACGGTGGCCATGATGGACTTGGATGAGTACCGTTTCCAAGTATTGGCCAAAACGATAACCGAGGCTTATGGTTTTGAGAACTTTATGCTCAAAGTTATTTATCCGTTTTTAACCCGATTAGGTACCCTATGGCTTTCTGGTTCGGTAGGCCCAGCTCAGGAACACTTTATTACGCATTTAATTCGTCAAAAAATCATTGCCGCCATCGACTCTCAAATGGCAAAACCTAGACCAGATGCGAAGAAGTTCTTGTTGTATCTTCCAGAGGGGGAATTACATGAGATCGGTTTGCTTTTCGCGAGTTATTTAATCCGAGCTCGTCAACATTCCGCAGTTTATTTAGGTCAATCGCTTCCTTTTGATGAATTGTGTTTAGCATACGAAATACACCAACCGGATTACGTGTTCAGTGTATTTACGACTGAACCCTCGCAGGATATTTTGCCGGCTTACGTTGCTGAATTAGACAAGATGCTACCTGATGCGAAAATTATGTTGACTGGGTACAACGTGTTACATTCAGCTGAACCACTTCCTGCTCGCATTCAACTGATCGGAGATTTTAACACTTTAATCGAATTGATTGAATCCTAACTGAAGTTTGGGTCTAACTTAGTCGCATCCTCCACAAATTGTTTTACCTGCTGCTCCTGGTCTTTAGGGCAAATCATCAGGACATTTCCGTGTTCCGCTACGATGTAATTCGAAAGTCCGTGAATGACCACTAATTTATCTTTAGGGGCTTTGATAATACAATCTTTAGTGTCATAAAGTATCACCTTCGCATCCACCGCATTCTGCAGTTCATCCTTTTCGTTTATTTCGTGCAAGGATTTCCAAGTTCCTAAATCCGACCAGCCAATATCGGCTAAAATAACTTTCACATCGCGCGCTTTTTCCATGATGCCATTATCCATCGAAATGCTTTTGCAAACAGCGTAGACTTTTCGAATGAAATCAGGCTCTTCATCAGTATAATAGAAGGCACGTCCTTCTTCGAACTGTTCCGCAAGGCGTGAAAGGTGTTTAGTTAATTCGTGTTTAAAGGTGGGGATGGAGAAAACAAAAAGTCCCGCGTTCCAGACGTAGTCCCCGCTTTCTAAAAATGCCTCGGCTAATTCTAAGTTAGGCTTTTCGGTGAAGGTTTTGACGGTTTTTGCCGTTTCCGCTGATTCTTGGTATTGGATGTATCCGTATCCTGTGTCTGGGCGAGTGGGTACGATTCCGAGTGTGACTAATACGGGTTCTTTCGCCGTTTCTAACGCTTCATGAACGCGTGCTTTGAAAGCCTCTTCTTTTAAAATAACGTGATCTGCAGGAGCCACAATCATCTTCGCTTTCGGATGCTTTTTACTAATCTTGTAGGCCGCATATGCGATGCAAGGAGCCGTATTTTTGCGATTAGGCTCTTTTAAGATTTGATCGGGACTTAAAAAGGGTAATTGTTCTTGTACGATACCCGCGAATTCTTCGCTGGTGACCACGTACATATTTTCAGGAGCTACTATTCCTTCAAAGCGTTCAGCGGTTTGCTGAAGCATGGTTTTTCCCACGCCTAATACGTCGTGAAATTGCTTCGGATAATTACTTCTGGAGATGGGCCAAAACCGGGTTCCGATTCCACCCGCCATAATTACAAGGCAGTTAGGCATACGCTTATTTTTGGCTGAGGTACGTGTTTACACGTAAAACAGCGTTTTCTCTAATATTTTGGTAATATAAATTAATGTCAGCCTTATGCCAGTTTTTCAACTTCACAAAAGCACGACCGGGTACATACGGAGTATTTGTCCATAAGATTCCTAAATGGTTTTGGGCATCGGCAAATTCTTTCACGTATTTAAATCCATAGGATACACCACCTATATTCTTTTCCTTGGAGGCAAAATTCTCATCCGTTGACCAAGTCAATGGATTAACGGAGGCTAATTCAGTCACCGTACCTGGATGCCAAGGAGGTAAATAGCCTTGCAAAAAGGTAGTATAGGCTACAAAACAACCTGTTTGATTAGGGGATGTACAAACAGGGATATTTGTAAATGTATTTTTAGGCGTCGCAATGCCAATAATATAGGCTGCTACCAGTTGCTTGCCTAATGCTTTCCCGTCAAAATATTCTTTCATCAAGCGCGTGGCATGGACTGTTCCTTGGCTATGGCTGGCGATAATAATGGGCCTCCCCTTGTTTTCGTGCGCCAAATAGTAGTCAAAGGCTCTTTTTACATCGGAATAGGCTAAGTCCAAGGCAGCCTCTTTATCCTCTTTGTATGGAGTAACAAATGCTTGGTAATGTGCCTGGCGGTAGCGTGGTGCGAAAATTCGTCCGGCAGCATTAAAGGCGGTGGCTTGATTCAAAATAGTTGAGCTGTCTGTCCGCGTATTCAAGGCTTGGTCAGTCATCGAAGCATTCCAAACATATTCGTTTTCCGGTTTATAGGTAAATATGGTGGGGTGAATAAAGAAGACATCGGCTTTAGCGTTTGCCTGTTCATCTTTTAATGAGGACTTGCGTGGCACTAAATCCGCCGCATCATAGCGAGACGGTAGAGCTGACCAAGCGGCAGGATCTGCATAATCCATAGGTGCCGGTTGTGTTGCGTCTTTCCATCTAGTGCTCAGCACATAAGGCGTTTGGCTAGTGCAAGCGCTGAGGTAAATGACACAAAAAATGACAAGAGCTCTCATAGGCTAAATTTATATGCAAAGCTAGTAGTTTAATCCCCCTTTTTAAAATAAAATGATTGAGCGGTAATAGGAGATGATATTCGATTAAATTATTTTCTGAAAAATTAGTAATTTTTTAATACCAACATAGTGGTGAATAATGAAATCTTCTTTATTTTTGTCCTAATTCGAGTATCCCAAACAAATTGTGTCATTAAAAACACCCATTATGAAAAAAATTATACAACAGATTTTACCTAGCCTAGCGCTTATTCTGTTCTTAAGTGCAAGCACTTTTGCTCAGACTAAAATTGGTGGAAAGGTAATGGATGCAGATTCTAAAGAGCCATTAATTGGTGTTAGTATCGGCGTAAAAGGAGCAGTAACCGGAACCATTTCAGATGCGAAAGGTAACTTCTCTCTATCAACGAACAAAGCTGGTGCATTAACAATCGTCGTTTCGATGGTAGGTTATGAGCGTCAAGAAATTCCCGTTAAAGGAAATAAAACAGATTTTCAAATTGCACTTAAAGAGCAAGCGACTTTTGGGCAAGATGTGGTAGTTTCTGCCTCTCGTGTAGAAGAAAGCGTTATGCAATCCCCCGTTTCAGTAGAGCGTATGGATATCCGTGCGATTCGTGAAACACCTGCTGCTTCTTTCTATGATGCATTACGCAACATTAAGGGCGTTGAGGTGAGTTCTCAATCGGTATCTTTCTCGTCTATTGGTATGCGTGGGTTTAACAGCAATGGTAACGTGCGTGTCGTTCAAATGATCGACGGTATGGATAACCAAGCACCTGGTTTGAACTTCTCTGTAGGTAATATTGTAGGTATTTCTGAATTAGATTTACAATCAGTAGACTTATTGCCAGGTGCAGCGTCTGCTCTATATGGTCCTAACGCGATGAACGGTATCATCTTGATGGATTCGAAATCTCCTTTCTTATTCCAAGGATTATCGGCTCAAGTGAAAACAGGAGCGATGTATGCAAGCAACCGTTCAGAAACGACTACGCCATACGGAGATATTTCGGTTCGTTTTGCGAAAGCATTTAATAATAAAGTTGCTTTCAAATTAAACTTCAACCAATTGACCGCTGATGACTGGCAGGCAACGGATACGCGTGATCAATCATTACTTAATGGTACCGTTTTAGGAGCAGGTTCTAGGGTTACGAACTTAGCTTACAATGGCGTTAGTATGTATGGTGATGAGACGAACGTAAATATGTTAACTTCATTAAAGCCTGCTCTCGCTGCACCTGTTGGATCTTCTCTGTACCCATTGAGAGCTGGAATTGAACAAATATCTGCAGCTACAGGTGGTTTGCTAACACCTTCTGCTATTTTAGGATACATTGTACCTAACGTGAACATCTCTCGTGAAGGGTATGCAGAGCGTGATTTATCTTCTTATGCAAACCGTAACATCAAATTCAATGCGGCTTTGCACTATCGTTTTAATGATAAAGTAGAGTTGATTTTACAAGGATCGTACGGTCAAGGTACAACGATGTACACCGGAGCGGATCGTTACTCGATCAAAAACTTCTCCATGGGACAGTACAAGGCTGAATTAAAAGGTTCTAACTTCTTCGTTCGTGCGTATACTACTCAAGAGAATTCAGGTGATGCGTATGCTACAGGTACTTTAGGTCAATTAGTAAATGAAGTAGCTAAGCCATCAACGGCTTGGTATCCTCAGTACTTCTCGACTTTTGCAGGTTTGGCCTTGTCAAATTTTGGAACGGTATTGCAAACTAATATTTTGAAAGGGGTTGCTCCTGCTTCAGCGGTTGGTTTAGCAGTTGCGAGTACACAAGCTTCTTTCCCTTACTACCATGGAACAGCACGTGCAGCATCTGATGCAGGTCGTTTAGTGCCAGGAACTGCAGCGTTTAACGCGGCGGTAGATGCTATCAAGGCTAAGCCACTTCCTCAAGGAGCTAAGTTTACAGATAAGTCTGCTTTATACCACTTAGAGGGTATGTATAACTTAACTGAAAAATTGAATAACAAACTAGAATTGATCGTAGGTGCGAACTTCCGTCAATATGCCTTGAACTCAGAAGGAACCTTATTTGCGCTGCAAGATGATGGTAGCGAGTTCTCTATCAACGAATACGGTGCATACGCACAAGCATCCAAGAAATTATTTGCTGATCACTTGAAAGTAACGGGATCACTTCGTTATGATAAGAATGAAAACTTCGAAGGTGTGTTTAGCCCACGTATTTCTGGGGTATTGACTCAAGGAACTTCTAACTTCCGTGCATCATTACAAACTGGTTTCCGTATTCCTACCACACAGGATCAATACATTAACTTGTTAACTCCTTCTGCTCGTTTACTAGGTGGTTTAGCAGTCGTTCAAGATCGTTACAAATTATCAGGTAACTCGTATACCTTACAGTCGATTTTAGCGAACCAAACAGATCCTACTAAGTGGGTAACTTACAAGGCCAAGGCTTGGAAACCAGAGCAAGTTCAAACGGTTGAAATTGGTTACAAAGGAATGATCACACCACAAATGTTTGTGGATTTCTATGCTTACCAATCTAACTTCACGAACTTCTCTGCTGGTCAAGTGGTAGCGCAACCTAGCACAACTTTGGCAGGTTCATTAAACTACTTCTCATTCCCATCTAACGTGGATAACGAAGTGGTTACTAACGGTTGGGGCTTAGGCATCGATTATGATTTAGGAAAGCGTTGGGCATTAGGTACAAACGTTTCTTACAATGCAGTAAAAGACAATGGTGGATTAGCTGATTACCAATTAGGTTTCAACACTCCGAACTACCGTACGAACGTTTCTTTAGGAAATCGTAACATCGGAAATTCAGGTTGGGGCTTCAATGCGACTTGGAGATACCAAGATCAATTTGTTTGGCAATCTTCTTTCGTGAACCAAGTAGTGAATCAACAACAATTGTCTATGATTCCTGCGTTCTCAACATTAGATATGCAAGTAAGCAAGAAAGTAGCTGAGATTAAGTCGATCATCAAAGTAGGTGGTACGAACTTAGGCGGAGTTGCTTATACAACAGGATGGGGTAACCCATTAATCGGAAGCATTTACTATGTAAGTATCACTTTCGACGAATTGTTGAATAAATAAGATTTTTTGAAATTATGTTGAGGCTGCCCCTAAAAGGGCAGCCTCTTTTTTTGTACCTTTGTGGATCGATCGATTCCCTAACTATGGCTTCTAAAGCGTCTGATTCTACCGGATTTTCCCACATTCAAGTGCTGGGTGCACGCGAGCATAATTTAAAGAATATTGACGTTTCCATTCCACGCAATCAACTGGTGGTGGTGACGGGTATTTCGGGATCGGGAAAATCATCCCTAGCGTTTGATACGATTTATGCAGAGGGTCAAAGACGCTACATGGAATCTTTCTCTGCCTATGCCCGTTCTTTCCTTGGAAACATGGAACGGCCGGATGTAGACAAGATCGAAGGTCTTTCGCCAGTGATCTCCATTGAACAGAAGACCACCTCTAAAAACCCACGATCTACCGTAGGAACGACAACCGAAATTTACGATTTCTTGCGTCTATTGTATGCCCGTGCGGGAGAAGCATTTTCGTACTTATCCGGTGAGAAAATGGTCAAGCAATCCGTCGATCAAATCATCGATACCTTATTGACACAGTTTAATAAAGGTAAGGTTGTATTACTCGCTCCCGTAGTCAAAGGTCGTAAAGGACATTACCGCGAATTGTTCGTGCAAATCGCGAAGTGGGGCTATACGAAAGTGCGGATCGATGGCGAAATCATGGATATCGAACCCAAGATGCAGGTCGACCGTTTTAAAGTTCACGATATTGAAATAGTGGTAGATCGTTTAGTGGTTACCAAGGACGAACGTTTGCGTTTATCCCAAAGCCTACAAACCGCGATGAACCAAGGCAAAGGACAAGTGTATGTCTTAGATGCTGCTGATAAATTACATTACTTCTCCCAGACCTTAATGGACCCGGCGACTGGTTTGTCCTATGACGAACCCGCACCGAATACCTTTTCATTTAATAGCCCTTATGGGGCTTGTCCTTGTTGCAATGGACTAGGCGTAGTCGAAGAGATTACAGAAGATTCTGTAATCCCAGATCGCTCTTTAAGCATTATCCGTGGCGCGATAGCGCCAATCGGGGAATACCGGGAGCTGTGGATTTTTAAGCAATTAGAGGTGCTGTTAAAGCCCTTTAAGGTAGGTCTTTCTACTCCTATCGCCAAATTTCCAGCGGAGGCGATTGAATTAATGCTGTATGGCTCTGACGCGCCAGTTGCGGTGCCATCAAAGAAATACGAGGGGACGGAATGGAATACTAAATACGATGGCATCGTGAACTTCCTGAAACGCCAGCAAGAGTCGGGATCTGAAAAGACCCAAGACTGGTTGAAGGATTTTATGATCATCAAGAAATGCCCGGAATGCGATGGGTATCGCTTGAAGAAAGAATCCTTGCACTTCCGCATTGCGGATAAACACATCGGGCAATTAGCCCAAATGGATATCAACGAGCTTGAGGCTTGGTTCACTGACGTGGAAACACGAATGAGCGATCGCCAGCAGCAGATCGGGGTGGAAGTGTTGAAAGAGATCAGAAAGCGGGTAGGTTTTTTAACTCAAATCGGTTTGACTTATTTGACGCTCGATCGACCGATGAAAAGTTTGTCAGGGGGAGAGGCTCAACGGATTCGTTTAGCCACTCAGATAGGGACGCAACTCGTGGGAGTCTTGTACATTATGGATGAACCGAGTATTGGTTTACACCAGCGTGATAATGAGAAGTTAATTCAAGCCTTAAAAGATTTAAGGGATTTAGGCAATTCAGTGCTAGTCGTGGAACACGACAAGGATATGATGCTGGAGTCTGATTTTATTTTGGACATCGGTCCGGGTGCGGGGCGTCATGGAGGAAATGTGGTGGGTTCCGGTACACCAGCCGAGTTCTTAAAACTGAAGACGCCTACGGCAGCTTATTTGAATGGCGCTTTGGAGATTGCGGTGCCAGCTGTTCGTCGCAAAGGCAATGGTTTAAGTATCGAGTTGAAAGGGGCGACTGGGAATAATTTGAAGAACGTCTCCGTGAAGTTTCCATTAGGGACTTTGACGGTCGTGACTGGGGTTTCGGGTTCTGGGAAATCGACTTTGATTCATGATACCTTGGTGTTGAAATTGAAGCAACATTTCGATCGAACCAAGCGGGATGCAATGCCGCACAAGTCGATTGTGGGTTTGGAAAATATCGATAAAGTTATCGAAGTGGACCAAAGTCCGATTGGCCGAACCCCTCGTTCTAATCCTGCTACCTATACCAATATGTATAGCGACATTCGCACGCTCTATTGCGAATTACCTGAATCTAAAATCCGCGGATACAAGGCCGGACGATTTAGTTTTAATGTGAAGGGAGGCCGATGCGAAAGCTGTGAGGGAGCAGGTCGCAAAAAGATTGAGATGGAGTTCTTGCCTGATGTATTAGTAGAATGCGAAACATGTAAGGGGAAACGCTTTAACCGCGAGACTTTGGAAGTTCGCTTCAAAGGTAAATCCATTTCAGATGTGTTGGATATGACAGTGGAGCAGGCTTTGGAATTCTTTGAAAACCAGCCTCGTATTTTCCGTCGTGTACAGACTTTAGCTGAAGTAGGTTTAGGATATATCACCTTAGGTCAACACGCCACGACCCTTTCTGGAGGTGAGGCGCAACGCGTAAAGCTGGCAGAAGAACTTTCTAAAAAGGATACAGGTAAGACGCTTTATGTGTTGGATGAGCCTACGACTGGCTTACACTTTCAAGATGTGCGTCTGTTATTAGATGTATTGCAGAAGCTGGTAGATAAAGGGAATACGGTCTTGATTATCGAACACAATATGGACGTGATTAAAGTAGCCGATTACCTAATTGATATGGGTCCTGAAGGGGGAAACGCGGGAGGACAATTAATAGCAAGCGGAACGCCAGAGCAGATTGCTAAAGAAAAAAATAGTCATACAGGTCGCTTTTTGAAAAAGGAATTATCGTAGATTTTTTTTACATTTAGGTACTTTCTACATCAACGATGAACTATTTGCCTCAGATACTATTTGTCGCCCTTTTAGGGGGAATGTCTTACCTGATTTTTCAGCGTTTTTCGCTAATTATCCAAACGATTCGATTAGCGCGTCCTGTGGAATTATCGGATCGTCCGTCTGAACGTTTTAAACGTATGGCTTTATTAGCCTTTGGTCAAAAGAAAATGTTCAATAAGCCCCTTGTTGGCTTTTTTCACTTCTTGATTTACATCGGTTTTATACTCATTAATATAGAGATTCTCGAAATTATTTTAGATGGTCTTTTAGGTACTCACCGCCTTTTTGCGCCCTTTTTAGGCTCGTTATATACCGGATTAATGCATTTTTTCGAGATCTTGGCGGGTGGTGTTTTTGTGGCATGTGTGTTCTTTTTTCTGCGTCGTGGGGTGTTTCGCGTAGCTAGATTACAGGCGGCGAATCATACAGAACTTGCTGGATTCCCGGTAAAAGATGCCTACCAAATTTTGCTTATTGAAGTTATATTAATGCTGGCCTTGTGGACGATGAACGGTGCGGATGCGGTATTGCAAACGCGCGGGGTGGAACATTATCAAACGGTGGGATCCTTTGTGATTTCTGGGCAATTAGTGGGTATTTTTACGCAGCTTTCGACTTCTTCTTTAATCTTGCTTGAACGCGCCGCTTGGTGGTTTCACATTGTAGGGATAGTATCTTTCGCCTTATATGTAACTTATTCGAAACACTTGCATATCTTTTTTGCATTCCCTTCTGCCTATTTTTCGAGTTTAGAATCAGCTGCGAAGATGTCAGCGATGCCTGCGGTAACACACGAGGTCAAGTTGATGTTAGGGCAGCCGGTGGAGGAGCAGCACGCTGCGAATGTGAAGTTTGGGGCCAAAGACGTGGTGGATTTAACCTGGAAGAATGCCTTAGATGCCTATTCATGTACAGAATGTGGTCGATGCACGGAGCAATGTCCGGCGAACCAGACTGGTAGAGCCTTATCGCCACGTAAAATAATGATGGATACCCGGGATCGATTGGAAGAGGTGGGAGGAATTTTGAAAGCCCATAAAGGAACATTCATAGAAGACGGGAAATCCTTGTTTGACCGAATTTCTGCCGAGGAGTTACGCGCCTGCACCTCTTGTCAGGCCTGCGTAGAAGCATGTCCCATGGAGCTTTCTCCCTTAAGTATTATTTTAGAAATGCGTCGCTACCAAATCATGGAACTTTCGGATGCTCCGGGTGCATGGAATGCCATGTTTGCAAATGTGGAGACGAATCAAAGTCCGTGGAAATTTAACCCTGCCGATCGTTTGAATTGGGCAAAAGAATAAGCTATGAAGAAAATACTTGCAATAATAGTCATTTTAATAGGTACCTATTTTTTAGGACCTAAACCGGAGACACCGACGCTAACGCCTAGCGCGAGCTGGACGGATATTCCGGATTCAGTTAGTCAAATAGATGCCTATATTGCCGCGAAAGAGTCGAAGATGGTGTTGAAGCCAGGGAATGAGGCGCGTGTTATTTGGGCAGATTCGACGCAACCAAAGAAGACCAAAATCGTTTTCATGTATGTGCATGGCTTCTCAGCTTCACCTATGGAGGGAGATCCTTTGCACCGAGAGGTGGCTAAGAAATTTGGTGCGAATTTATTGCTAGCTCGTGTAGCAGGTCATGGGGTGCCGGACTCTGATTCTACCTATGCAAATGTGACGGCGGATGACTATTACCAAAGTGTGGAAAACTACTATGCCATCGCGAAGAAATTAGGTGATGAGGTGGTGGTATTAGGTACGTCTTTTGGTGGTGCGATGTCGCTTGTTTTAGCGGCTAACCATCCCGAAATTAAAGCATTGATGCTCTACGGACCTTGCATTGCGATCAAAGATCCCAATGCGACCTTATTGGATAATCCGTGGGGATTACAAATGGCACATCTGATAACTGGCAGTGATTACCGGGATATTCCGGTGATGGCGCCGGGACATGCGGAGAATTGGAGTTTGCATTATCGACTAGAAGGTGTGGTGGCTGTGCAGAACTTATTGACACACGCGATGAAGAAGGAAGTCTTTGAAAAGGTGAAAATGCCTGTCTTTTTAGGCTATTATTACAAGGATGATGAACACCAGGATAATGTGGTTTCGGTGGATGCAATGAAAGAGATGTTTGAACAATTAGGTACGCCGGCGGGTTTAAAAAGGTCGGAGGCATTTCCCAATTCAGGCAACCACGTCATTACGTCGAACCTGCTAGGTAAATTAACGGATAAACCCATTGCGTCGTCAGAGGCTTTCTTGCGCGATGTGGTTAAATTAAATTGACATGGGTCCTACATTAATTTTATACGCGGTTCCTTTTTTCCTGTTTACGGTTCTTTTAGAATCCTATATCGTCTATAAAATGCACCGTGATTTTGTGGAGGCAAAGGATTCGATGACTTCGATCGGTTTAGGTCTTGGGAATTTAGGGATTGGATTTGTGACGAAGGCCATTACTGTAGGGGCTTCGTTTTATGTGTATAATCATTGGCGATGGTTTGATTTAGGCCAAAGTTGGCCCGTATGGGTGCTTGCCTTTTTTGGAGAGGATTTGACTTATTATTGGGTTCACCGCATCTCTCACGAGATTCGTTTTTATTGGGCTTCCCATATGGTGCACCATTCATCGCCTAAGTATAATTTAGCCGCAGCTTTGCGTCAAACTTGGACGGGTAATTTATCAGGCGGTTTTATTTTCTGGCTTTGGTTACCTTTAATGGGGGTACATCCATTTATCGTGATGTTCTTCCAGCAAACAAGTTTGTTATACCAATACTGGATTCACACGGAATTGATTAACAAGATGCCACGCTGGTTTGAATATATCTTGAATACGCCTTCACACCACCGGGTGCACCATGGGACAGATTTAGATTATTTAGATACCAATTATGCGGGGGTATTGATTATTTGGGATCGGATATTCGGTTCCTTTGTGAGCGAAAATCAACGACCTCATTATGGCCTAACCAAGCAGATTGAGAGCTATAATCCGGCTAAGATTGCGTTTTACGAATGGGTTCAAATAGGGAAAGATGTGGCCAACGCAAAAAGCGTGAGAGCAGTATTAGGTTATATTTTTGGGCCTCCTGGCTGGAGTGAAGATGGTAGTCGTTTAACAGTGGCGCAAATGCGCGAGCAACAGAAGAAATAATGGAGACGATTAAAACGATGGCTGAATTCGCCGCAGCGGGGGAGCAGCCGGAATTTCTTTTTTGGGTAGGCTGTGCAGGATCTTTCGATGACCGGCATAAGAAAGTAACCCGGGCCTTTGCGGAAATATTGCAAAAGCTAGGGATTAGTTTTGCTGTTTTAGGCACAGAGGAATCATGTACCGGTGATCCGGCTCGTCGTGCTGGAAATGAGTTTTTATTCCAGATGCAGGCCATGTCTAATATTGAGGTATTAAATCTATATTCCGTGAAGAAAATAGTGACGGCCTGTCCTCATTGTTTTAATACCTTAAAGAATGAATACCCTACGCTAGGTGGGAATTATGAGGTGATTCACCACAGCCAGCTTTTGGCAGAATTAATCAGCTCCGGTAAAATAAAAGCCTCAGATGGCTCCTCATTAGAGCAAGTGGCCTACCACGATTCCTGCTACTTAGGCAGGGGAAATGGGATCTACGAGGCACCTCGCGAGATAATTTCTGGCTTAAAAAAGGAACTAATTGAACTGAAAAGTTGTAGAACAAAAGGCCTTTGCTGTGGAGCGGGTGGTGCACAAGTATTCAAAGAACCGGAAGCGGGTGGCGAGGACGTGCAAGTGAAAAGAGTCCAAGAAATGGTCGATTCAGGCGCCAGCAAAGTGGCCCTAGCATGTCCATTTTGCATGGTGATGGTCCAAGATGGGCTCAATAAAGTAGGAAAAGAAAAACACATCCAAGTAGTAGATTTAGCTGAATTAGTACAGCAATCGATGTAATCATATGTATTTACCCATTGAACAAATGCCTGATCATTCCCGTGTATGGGTTTATCAGGCAAACCGACCTTTTACGGAGTCAGAAACCCAAGCCATTCAGGACTATTTAGCCCCCGCTTTAACCCAATGGGCGGCACACGGTGCTGGATTAAATGCGTCCTTCGAAATTCGCTTTCAGCAAGTGATCGTCATCGCGGTGGATGAAACCGTGAATGCAGCTTCTGGCTGTTCTATCGATGCGTCGACGCGTTGGTTTAAGGAGATGGGAGCTAACCTAGGAATCGATTTCTTCGATCGCAGCACAGCAGTAGTGGAAGGTGACGAGCTAACCTTGATTCCTTTAGCAGGGTTAAAAAATAATCCAAAGTTAACGCCAACCGCTCAAATTATTCCCCTACAAACGGAGTCACTAGGCGTTTACCGCGCAGGCTGGCTGCAAACAGCAAACAACACTTGGTTACAACGTTATTTCGCATAAAATGGCAGAGGATTTAGTCAAAATTGAGGGAACACGTGCAGAGAAATATGCCTCTTTATTTCCCCAAATTCAATCACTCCTAGCTGGAGAAACCGACAAATACGCCAACTTAGCCAATATCGCAGCGGCGGTGCATGAGGTGTTTGGTTTTTTCTGGGTAGGCTTTTATCTGACAAAAGAAGGTCAACTTGTATTAGGACCTTTCCAAGGTCCAGTGGCCTGTACTCGAATCCCCTTTCACAAAGGAGTTTGCGGACATGCCTATACAACAAAAGAGACGGTGCTAGTGCCGGATGTAGAGGCATTCCCAGGGCATATTGCCTGCGCTTCAGCCTCTAAATCGGAGATTGTCTTGCCAGCGATCGTGAATGGAGAAGTCGTACTGGTGTTTGATCTGGATTCAGATCAATTAGCAGACTTTTCTGAAGTGGATCAGCAAGGTCTAGAAAAAATTATTAGATTAATTGAGGAATCGTGGACTTGCTGGGCCTAGGCTAATCTAGCAATGACCGTTTCGCCACCTACTGGCTTGTCGTCGATGTTTACGCAGATTTCTGCATCTAATGGCAGATAGATATCGATTCGGCTACCGAATTTAATGAAACCAAATTCTGTTCCCTGAACAACGGCATCTCCCTCTTTCGCATACCAACAAATACGTTTGGCTAAGGCTCCAGCAATCTGACGGAAAAGCACCTCTGTTCCATTTTCGTGCTTCACAACATAGGTGGTGCGCTCATTTTCGGTACTCGATTTTGGGTGCCAAGCTACCAGGAATTTACCAGGGTGGTACTTGAAATAAGACACTATACCCGATATAGGGTTGAAATTCACGTGTACGTTGATAGGAGACATAAAGATCGAAACCTGACGGCGAGGACCCTTAAAATATTCTGTTTCGACGGTCTCCTCGATTACCACAACTTTACCATCTGCCGGAGCAATGATGTTTTTAGGATCTAGCACCGTGTGGCGCTTAGGAACACGGAAAAACTGTAGGATTATCAAATAAAACAAGGAGGTGATTACTACGATACTCTCTCTCAAATACACATTTTCAGGGAAGAAATACGCAACCAGGCCATTAATACCTAATACGATGAGTAATGAAGTGAATAGTAGGGTACGTCCTTCTCTATGTAATGTCATGCGCTGAATGCTAAATAACCTTGTTAATTTGCAAAATTAGTTATTTTTGGGGACGCAACCACCATTCTATGCTAAAAAAAGCGAGTTCGTTCTTTTTGTTTGTTCTCCTAATTGGCTTTACAGTGCAGGCACAGTTTATTAAGTGGCAAGAGGAAAATACCTCTAGCTTTTTGCGGCTAAATTTAAATACCCATGAAATTTCACGTTTTAACCCGAGGGACGGATGGATTCGACTAGATACAGTTCGGACGGAGAAAGTGAATTTTCAGGATCTAATGCCTACCTCAGAAGGAGTTCATGAATTTCGGATAAATAAAACCTCCACCTATTACTTGACCATACACTGCACGGGCCAAGTTTATCTTTTGGATAAGTCAAATTGGTCCTTGAAGCGATTGGATAAAACATTTTACAGAGGGATAAACTGTAAAAACGCTGTTTTTATGCGGGGTGATGAGTTGTATTCGTTTGGTGGATATGGGTTTTGGCATTCATCCAATATATTAACCAAATATGATTTTATTGGAAAAGAATGGTTGTCAATTTCGGCAGATGGCGATGTTCCTTCCTCGATTTTTGACGGCTTGTTTGGTTATGCTCCAAAGAAAGATCGCTTCTACGTATTAAGTACGGTGGAAATGAATGATACCGAAAAGAAAACAGCCTTCAATCGAGACTTTGGGATGTATGAATTTGATTTTTTTAATCAAAAATTTACTCGTCTAGGGGAAATTAAATTGCAGGAGGTTCGAGATTTTTTGAAAACGAAAGAATCCAAACATTACCTTTTTACGGGCCGATATTTTATAATCGCCGACAAACCGAACGAGGAATATCCCTATGACACGATGCTTATCATTGATGTGGAAGATGATTTCAAAGTTTACCAATGGACAAATCCACATCGTGTTTTCTTAAACACCCAGGGTGGAGAGGAAGTGGAAACCTATATGCGGGTGAATGGGGATAGTTTACTTTGGTCAAGTCAGATTGAAAGGACCGTGAATAGAGAAGCTACTTTTTCTCATTTATTGATCAGTCAAGTATTGCGAGAGTCTTCTTATTTAGGAACCTTAGACCAAAGTCCTTGGTATGAAAAGTTTTCCCTTGCCTTGGTTTCCCTTGCGGTGTTAATTTTATTAATTTTTGCCTTTCAATTGTACCGTCGTTATCAACGGAACAAACTAAAGAAATCGATCCGATTTATGTTAGGCGCAAATGAGCGGATGTTCTTGGACTTCTTGATTTTGAATTACGAGCAAGGTTTCGTGAATGGACATCAAATAATTGCCTTCTTTGGCAAACATAAAAGTTCTCCGGAATCGCAGCGTCAGTTTAGAGCAAAGTTGATTGAGAATTTTACAAAAACGTTAGGATTGCTGTTTATTGATCAAGAAATATTAGATGTTCAACTTGATGAACGGGATCAACGGATGTTTACCTACCGTCTGCAGCCGGGAATCTACCAAAAACTGAAATCTCTTTAGTCTTTAAAGATGACTATGGGTTCTGTTTCGATGGTGTTGCTTTTGTTAAAAGCATTATCCCGGATAAAAATCTTAAACTTTAAGGTGTCATTTTTTGCCGTAAACTGCGGACTATACCCTTTGTAAAAAGCATAGACGAATTGGGTAGAATAATCAATGCTGCCTTCAATGGGTCCTGATTTTTGATTCGGTTTGAAGTTGAAATTCATCAAACCGCCTAAGGCCGGCGTGAAAGTGATAGGAATAAAGACCCCATTTTTTTGCAACATGACCTCCACTTCGAAATTGCGAAAATCCTTGTATTTAATGTCAGATTTTAATTGCGCTTCCGTTAGTCCTAAGTCTCCTTCTCCATCTTGAAAGTTAATGCTCATAATGACGGAATCAATTTTTGTCGTTCCTCCAAAACCGTCATTACTTGTTTTCGTGATCTTTTGAATCGATTTAAATGAAATCGTAGGCGTTGAGCTGAAGCTAGGTTCTTGTACACAAGCACCTAAACCTGCAAATAGGATCGCTAGCATTCCGATTAAATTCCGCATTGATTCATTCGATTTTCCACAGTAAAGTTAATGATTTGCGTTAATTTTGCGCTACATCAGTAAAAATCAAATGGATCAAACGATCGCACAGCAAAGAGAGAGTTTAAAAAATCGGGTCTTGCACATGCAGGAAAGCGAATTTGAGGAGCTTGCTTTGGATGTCTTTCGTTTTCAGTATGCCCATAATACACTTTATCGGCAGTACGTTCAGCTTTCTGGACACTTAGCGGATAAGGTAGAACATTGGACTCAGATTCCTTTTTTACCTATTGAGTTATTTAAGAGCCACCTAATTTTAACGGGTACTCAGCCTGTTTTATTTTCCTTCGAAAGTTCAGGAACGACCGGTCAAATACCCTCGAAACACCCCGTTTGCGATCCAGGTTTTTATCAGGAAATTTCGAAAATCGCTTTTGAGCGCGAATACGGCCCATTAAGCGATTACCATATTTTTGCCTTATTACCTTCCTATTTAGAGCGATCGACTTCCTCGCTGGTCTTCATGATGGATCATTTTATCAAGGCTTCCGGTTCGGAATTATCGGGTTTCTATTTGAATCAGTACGAAGAACTAGTGAAAGCTTTGCGCCAGGCATTAGCGACTGATAAGAAAGTGTGGCTGATGGGGGTGACCTTTGGTTTATTGGATTTAGTGGATTCGGGTATTGATTTGTCATTCTTGCGGGAACACAAAGATCGTTTGATCGTGATGGAGACGGGGGGGATGAAAGGTCGACGCGAAGAGTGGATACGCGATAAGGTGCACGCCTATTTACAAGAGAAGATGGGACTTGATTCGATTGCTTCTGAATATGGGATGACCGAATTATTTTCCCAGGGTTACGCTAAATCACAGGGTGTTTTTACGCCTGCTTATACGATGCGGGTTTGTTTGCGGGAGGTGGGCGACCCCTTTGCCCTTTTGACTCAGCCGCATAAAACGGGCGGGATTAAAGTGGCGGATTTGGGAAACATCGATTCCTGTTCATTTATTGAAACCAGGGATTTAGGGTCCTTAGAAGACGATGGCGTCAGGTTTAAAGTATTAGGTCGCTTCGATAATTCCGAGGTGCGCGGTTGCAGCCTGATGGTCTCAGGGATGGGGAACTAGCCACGATGAGCCATCCTCGTAGAATTCATTTTTCCAAATAGGGACCTCCTGTTTTAAGGTATCAATCAACCATTCACAAGCTTTGAAGGCTTCAGCTCGGTGAACGGAAGTTACTCCGATCAAAACGGCAATATCTCCGATTTCCAGAGGTCCCGTTCTGTGAACTAAAGCAATACGCTCGATAGGCCACTTTTCGGCCGCTTGATCACATAATAATTCGATCTGCTTCAAGGCCATGGGAGGGTAGGCTTCCATCGTCAAAGCCTTGACGTCTTTTCCTTGGTTTTTATTTCGGATGGTACCAATAAATAGACAAATGCCACCCGCCACTGGATCCTGCAAGAATTGGTAGTAAGGGTCTATTGAAATCGCCTCTGCGCTTAAGTCGATTTTACGGATCATTTTCTGCTGTAGGTCAAATAACTGTATTGGTAGGCATTCTTTTCATCTGTCACCCCGCGCTCTTTTTCCGTTACCGTCCATTGATCTGCCGGGATTTCAGGGAAAAAAGCGTCGCCTTCGAAAATATCGTGCAACAGGGTGACCAAAATTTGATCCGCTACTGCTAAAGCTAAGGCATAGATCTCCGCACCTCCCACGATAAAAATATCTTCGCGACTGATTGACTTTGCCTTTAAGATGGCTTCTTCGATGGAATTCGTGCAAATAACCCCCTCAATTTGTAAGCCCGGTGTGCGCGAAATAACGATCGTTGTTCTGTTAGGGAGGGGCTTCCCAATGGAATCATAGGTTTTGCGCCCCATGATGATCACATGACCCGTGGTTAAGGCCTTGAATCTTTTCAGATCCGCCGGCAAATGCCAAATCAACTCATTGTTTTTTCCAATGACCCGGTTTTCATCAAAAGCTACGAGTATTTTTATCACGATTTCTACAATTTGTTGTCAAAAATAAGGGAATTTTTGGGTTCTGCCGAACCTTCATGAAAGTCTATTTTTTATTTTGGAAATCGACCTTAAAACGCTAACTTTGCACAATTTTGGAGCTTACCCAAGCACACCAAAAAACACATATCCTTTCAGAATTAAATTTATACCACCTGTGCCTAAAGATTCCTCGATTAAATCCGTCCTAATTATTGGTTCTGGTCCTATTGTGATCGGTCAAGCTTGTGAATTTGACTACTCTGGTTCCCAAGCAGCTCGTTCCTTACGGGAAGAAGGCATCGAGGTGATCTTGATTAATTCGAATCCGGCAACGATTATGACTGATCCGATGAATGCGGATCACGTTTATTTGAAGCCATTAGAGAAAGCATCGATTATTCACATTTTAGAAAATCACAAAATTGATGCCGTTTTGCCTACGATGGGAGGTCAAACTGCCTTGAACTTAGCGATTGATTGTGATGCGGCAGGGATTTGGGCCAAATACGGTGTGCGCATTATTGGGGTGGATATCAAAGCCATCGAAACGACGGAAGATCGCGAAAAATTCCGTTTGAAGATGTTAGAAATTGGGGTGGGCGTTTGTAAAGGACGTACGGCTCGCTCTTTCCTGGAAGGAAAAGAGATTGCACAGGAAACGGGATTCCCGCTTGTTATTCGTCCATCGTTTACCTTAGGTGGGACGGGTGGAGGTTTCGTTTATGATCCGAAAGATTTTGACGCAGCCTTGAACAAAGGTTTGCACGCCTCTCCCACACATGAGGTGTTAGTGGAGCAATCCATCATGGGTTGGCAAGAATATGAATTAGAACTTTTGCGCGATAATTTAGGGAACGTAATCATTATTTGTTCGATCGAAAATTTCGATCCAATGGGAATTCATACGGGAGATTCGATCACGGTGGCGCCAGCGATGACGCTTCCAGATACGATCTACCAACGCATGCGTGACATGGCCATCAAGATGATGAATGCCATCGGTCAGTTTGCTGGTGGATGTAATGTTCAGTTCTCATTGAATCCGGAAACAGATGAAATTATCGCGATCGAGATTAACCCACGGGTGTCTCGCTCTTCGGCTTTGGCCTCTAAAGCAACGGGTTATCCGATTGCAAAGATCGCTGCGAAAATGGCGATTGGTTATAATTTAGATGAATTAACAAACGCAATTACAGGAACCACATCCGCTTATTTCGAGCCGGCCCTAGACTACGTAATTGTGAAAGTACCTCGTTGGAATTTTGACAAATTCAAAGGCGCAGATCGTACCCTTGGATTGCAAATGAAATCTGTGGGTGAAACGATGGGTATTGGTCGTAACTTCCAAGAAGCTTTACAAAAAGCGTGTCAATCGCTCGAGATCAAGCGCAATGGTATGGGAGCTGATGGAAAAGAATTACGTGATCAAGATGCGATTTTGTACTCACTTGCTAACCCGACTTGGAACCGTTTATTTCACATCTATGATGCCTTTAAAATGGGCATTTCGTTCAAGACAATACAGCAATTAACAAAGATCAATAAATGGTTCTTGAACCAAATCGAAGACTTAGTGCGTGTGGAAAAAGAGATGGAGAAATACTCCATCCACAATATCCCTACAATTTTATTAGAAGAAGCGAAGCATAAAGGTTTCGCAGATCGCCAAATCGCTCACACGCTTCGTTGCTTAGAATCTGAGGTATACGACAAGCGCAATACGGTCGGGATTAAGCGAATCTACAAATGCGTGGATACTTGCGCGGCAGAATTTGAAGCGAAGACGCCGTATTATTACTCCACTTTTGGTCAAGAAGGAGCCTCGGCTGTTTTAGATAACGAATCGGTTTCTACTGGACGTAAGAAAGTCGTCGTTCTGGGTTCAGGTCCTAACCGTATAGGTCAAGGAATTGAGTTTGACTATTCCTGTGTGCACGGTGTTTTAGCGGCGAAAGAAGCGGGTTACGAGACGATTATGATCAACTCGAATCCAGAAACGGTTTCGACGGACTTTGACATTGCAGATAAATTATACTTCGAACCGGTATTCTGGGAGCACGTATACGATATCATCCAACATGAGAAACCAGAAGGCGTGATCGTTCAATTAGGTGGCCAAACAGCCTTGAAATTAGCCGAGAAGCTTTCTAAATATGGCATTAAGATTTTAGGTACTTCCTTCGAAGCCTTGGATTTAGCGGAAGACCGCGGGGCTTTCTCGAGTTTGTTGAAAGATTTAGCTATTCCATACCCTAAGTTTGGTGTATGCGAAGATGCAGACAATGCGGTGGCGTTAGGTCGCGAATTAGGCTATCCATTATTAGTTCGTCCATCCTATGTATTAGGTGGTCAATCGATGAAAATTGTCATCAATGAACAAGAATTAGAGCAACATGTAGTGGATATCTTACGTGATATTCCAGGCAATAAAATTTTATTAGATCACTTCTTAGAGAATGCGATTGAGGCGGAGGCAGATGCGATCTGTGACGGCGAGGATGTGTATATTATCGGAATAATGGAACACATCGAACCTGCAGGTATTCACTCAGGTGACTCGCATTCGGTCTTGCCACCATTCGATTTATCGGAGCATGTGATGAAGCAAATTGAAGAACATACACGTAAAATTGCGGTGGCGTTAAAGACCAAAGGCTTATTGAACATCCAGTTCGCCGTAAAAGACGAAGTGGTGTATATCATCGAGGCGAATCCTCGTGCTTCTCGTACCGTTCCATTCATTTGCAAGGCTTACCAAGAGCCTTATGTGAATTATGCAACTAAAGTAATGTTAGGAGATAAGAAGGTAAAAGATTTCAATTTCAAACCGGTCAAAAAAGGATACGCAATCAAGATTCCTGTCTTTTCTTTCAGTAAATTCCCGAACGTAAACATGGAATTAGGGCCAGAAATGAAGTCAACAGGTGAGGCCATCTATTTCATCGATGATTTGAAAGATGATTTCTTTCGCAAAGTGTATGGTGAACGCAATTTATATCTAAGTAGGTAAGATGTTAAAACTTATTGCACTCGGTTTAGTTTTATACTATGTGGTGTTTCCATTGTTGCGGTTTTTGCTCAAAGGTTACGTCATCACGCAGGTGCACAAGAAAATGTCAGAGCATGATATTCGCTCGAGGCAGTCTGCTTCTAAAGCGCGAAAAGAGGGCAGTATTGATGTAGATTATGTGCCACCTAAAGCGAAAGCTAAAACAGATAATGTAGGGGGTGATTATGTTCCCTACGAAGAAATTAAAGAGTAAGATGCTTAGAGGAATAGTGGTTTATTTCTTGCTGCTTTTTTGTTTGTTAACGAAAGATGGACTTTCGTTAGCTCTTGATGTGTTGTGTGAAAAGAGTTCTATTTCAGCCGAGATGTCTTTCCAAGATACCTTGGAAGAAGATGGATCAGATGATTTTTTCGCTAGTGAAGGTTTTGGTCTACAATTAAACCAAAACCCCAATGACGGTTTTGCTGAAAGATTGATTTCTGATCATTACAGTGAATTTCCCCTTAACGTGCTCTTAGAGCAAGTGAGTCCCCCTCCTCGCATGGCCTAATACGCCTGCCTTTTTGAAACAAAATCATAAAATCTTCTTGTAACGTATGCCTGAACAGCATACAATTAAACGGTATGAAAATATACGTCTATACGTCTATGTTTGTCTATCTCGTTTTTTATGGAGTAATCCAAACGAAGCATTATAAAAACCAGATAAACAGGACTTTGAAAGAGAGTGTTAAAATTGAAAAGCGAGTGGAGGTTAAGCAACAGCCAATGCCTTTTCAAACCCCTAAATACCAAATTAATCAACCCAACATGGACTGGGTGGATACTTTTAAAACGAAACCGTCTTCCTACAAACAACATGGAGGAAGACCAAACTAAGTAGATATGAGAAAATACGTTGTTGGTTTACTGCTTTTAACGGCCTGTACGGCTAAAAAAGAGGACGTTGTCGAGGTGCAAACGCTTGAAGTTTCCTCTCCCATTTCATTAGATACGACGATTCATCAAGAATTTGTGGCAGATATTCACGCCCTACAAAATGTGGAAATTCGCGCCCGAGTGAAGGGATATTTAGACCGAATTTTAGTGGATGAGGGTAAGCAAGTAAAGAGCGGACAGGTGATGTTTACCATCAACAGCCAGGAATATATCGCTGATTTAGCCCGTGCGAAAGCCATTTTAAGTCAAGCGTCAGCTGAATTAAAAGCGGAGGAATTAACCCTTGTCAATACGCGGTTGCTGGTAGATAAAAATGTGATTTCGAAAAACCAGTTAGCGATTTCGCTGGCAAAAGTAGATGGTTTGAGGGCGAAACGCGAGGAAGCCTTAGCTCATGTTCGGGCGGCTGAATTAAAAGTGGAGCACTCAAATATTCGGGCTCCTTTTGATGGAATGGTAGACCGATTACCCTTCAAGCGAGGTAGTTTAGTGGACGAAGGAACTTTATTAACAACGTTATCAGATAATAGAAACGTATACGCCTATTTTAATGTGTCGGAACAAGAATACCTTGCCTTCAGTGAGCAAGATGGAGTGAATAAGTCAACCAGTGTAGATCTTGTATTAGCTAATGGAGAAACCTATCCTCAAAAGGGTGTGGTGGAAACGATAGAAGGAGAATTTGACAAGAATACCGGAAACATTGCGTTCCGTGCACGCTTTGCAAATCCAGATAAATTACTTCGTCACGGGGCCTCTGGTAAAGTACAATTGCCTAAAAAAGTGACAGGTTACTGGGCCATTCCTCAAAAATCCGTTTTTGAGATTCAAGAGAAAAGTTATGTGTTTGTAAAAGACGCTTCTGGCACGGTTAAAATGAAAAGCATTCAGCCTGACCTACGCATTCCTCATTTCTATTTAGTTAAAAATGGATTTTCTGCGAAAGACACCGTCTTGATCGAAGGAATTCAGCTGGTGAAACAAGGCCAAAAAATCAAGTCGACCTTCAAGCCAATGCGTCAATTATTAACGGATTATAAAGCCTTGTAATATGGTACAACAATTCATTACCCGACCGGTATTGTCGATCGTTGTATCGATTTTTATCGTGATTTTAGGGGTTATTGCGATGAAGCAATTGCCCATTACGCAATTCCCTGATATCGTTCCACCCGCAGTAACGGTCACTACGAAGTATACAGGTGCGAATGCAGAGGTTTGTGCTAAAGCCGTGGTGACTCCGCTTGAGCGGGCTATCAATGGGGTAGCCGGAATGACTTATATGACTTCTGTTTCAGGAAACGACGGGACCAGTATTATTCAGGTGTATTTTGAGGTAGGAACGGATCCGGATGTAGCCGCAGTTAACGTGCAAACTCGGGTGCAGACAGTTCTAGATGAGTTACCGGAAGAAGTGATTAAAGCTGGGGTAATTACGGAGAAAGAGGTAAACAGTATGTTACTATACGTGAACCTGTTGAGTGAGGATTCAGATGTAGACGAGAAGTTTATTTACAATTTTGCTGACATCAATGTGCTTCCAGAACTAAAGCGTATTGACGGAGTCGGATTTGCGGATATTATGGGTCAAAGAGAATACGCTATGCGTATTTGGTTGCATCCGGATCGCTTGTTTGCTTATAAACTCTCAGCGGAAGATGTCATTCAGGCTTTGCGAAATCAAAACGTAGAGGCAGCTCCAGGAAAAATAGGGGAAAGTTCAGGTAAGCATCCGCAGGCATTGCAGTACGTGATGCGTTATACAGGAAAGTTTACCCAGGTAGCCGAGTATGAAAACTTAGTCATTAAGGCCACGGAGACTGGCCAGATATTGCGATTAAAGGACGTAGCAGATGTGGAATTTGGGTCATTGGATTACGATGTGCTATCGAAAGAAAATGGCCGACCATCCGCTGCGATTTTATTAAAACAGCGTCCTGGCTCGAACGCCGCAGAGGTAATTGAGAATGTAAAGAAGCGATTAGCGGAATTAAAGACAACCACTTTTCCTCCGGGGATGGGTTTTACGATTTCATATGACGTATCTCGTTTTTTAGATGCTTCGATACATGAGGTGATTAAGACTTTATTGGAAGCCTTTTTATTAGTGGCCCTCGTGGTATTTATTTTCTTACAAGACTGGCGCGCTACTTTAGTGCCCATTATTGCAGTACCGGTTTCTTTAGTAGGAACGTTCACGTTCATGTTAGCTTTCGGGTTCTCCATTAACTTATTGACCTTGTTCTCCTTGGTTTTAGCCATCGGTATTGTAGTCGATAATGCCATTGTGGTGGTGGAGGCGGTTCATGCCAAAATGGAGGAAAAAGATATGCCCGTTCTCGCTGCGACGCAGGAGGCAATGCATGAAATTTCAGGGGCCATTTTAGCGATTACCCTCGTGATGGGTGCGGTGTTCGTGCCAGTAGCATTCCTTTCTGGACCTATAGGTGTTTTCTTTCGGCAGTTCTCGGTTACGATGGCGATATCGATTGCACTTTCTGGTTTAACGGCTTTGACGTTAACTCCTGCGCTATGCGTGTTGTTATTGAAGAAGCCAGAGCACCATCAAAACAATGTATTGGGCAAATTCTTCCATGCATTCAATCAGCGCTACGATCAAATTGCCCAAAAGTATTTGGTTTGGGTGGGAGCTTTGATCAGTAAGCGATTAGTCATGTGGTTGATTTTGTTAGGATCGGTAGTAGGTACAATCATTCTATCTGGGATTGTACCTAGTGGATTTATTCCGTCAGAGGATCAAGGAACCCTTTATGTGAACGCAACAACTCCCGCTGGAGCTACGCTAGAGCGGACGGAGAGTGTGATGGATCAGGTATTTAAATCCATTAAAGGGGTGGATGCGATAGAGTCCTTCTCCACTTTAGCCGGTTTTAGTTTATTAACGGATGGATCAGGAGCTTCGTATGGTACGGGTATTATTACGTTGAAGCCTTGGGAGGAAAGGAAAGAGACTGTTGATGAATTAACCGAAATCATTCGTTCGAAAACAAGCGGCATTAAGGATGCCAGTATTCAGTTTTTCCCACCGCCGGCCGTTCCCGGTTTCGGTAATGCCTCAGGTTTTGAGTTTAGAATTCAGGATCGAAGTGGTTCGGGGGATCTTCAAAAGCTAGCCGCTGTATCGAATGATTTTGCCAAGAAACTCAACGAAACTCCGGAGATTCAAAACACCTTCTCCAGTTTCGACCCTAGTTTCCCGCAATATATGCTAGAAGTGGATCAGGAAGCGGCTGCCCAAAAAGGGGTGAATGTTCTCCCAGCCATGGATAACCTGCAAACGCTACTAGGTAGCTTTTATGCGACTAACTTCATTCGCTTTGGCCAAATGTACAAAGTAATGGTCCAAGTGGATCCGCGTTACCGGGCACATCCGGATGATGTATTGAAGTTTTATGCAAAAAATAAAGCAGGTGAAATGGTACCCTATTCTTCTTTTGTTAAAATGAAGCGAGTGTATGGGCCAGAACAATTCACTCGTTATAACATGTTTACTTCAGCGATGGTGAATGGCGAACCGGCACCAGGATTTAGCTCAGGAGCCGTATTGGATATCATTCGGGCGGAGGCCCTGAAAAGTTTACCGCGCGGATATACCCTGGAGTGGTCAGGGATGACGCGGGAAGAGGATTTAGCAGGGAACCAGGCTATTTTCATTTTCGCTATCTGCCTGCTATTCGTTTATTTATTGCTAGCCGCGCAATATGAATCTTTCCTATTGCCGTTCCCCGTTTTACTTTTCTTACCGATGGGTGCGATGGGAACTTATGCGTTCTTGTATTTATTTGGCCTACAAAATAACATCTATGCCCAAGTAGCGCTGGTTATGTTAATCGGTTTGCTAGGAAAGAATGCCATTCTGATTGTGGAGTTTGCGATTGCCAAACAGAAGGAAGGGGCTTCCATTATAGAGGCTGCTAAAGAGGGAGCCTTCTCTCGCTTGCGTCCTATTTTAATGACCTCTTTTGCCTTTGTGGCCGGATTAATTCCGTTGATGATCGCCTCAGGCGCAGGAGCTATTGGAAACCGGACGATCGGTACGGCATCTGCAGGAGGTATGATTTTAGGTACGGTAGGAGGGTTATTGGTCATTCCGGGATTGTATGTGGTCTTCGCATCGCTCTCGGCTAAACTGTCTAAAAATGAAAAATAGGATTTATATCATCGGTTTATGCTTTGTCTTAGCCTCATGTACGAATGGGCTCATGCGTGAGCAGCGCAAGATAAATGCCGAATTAGAGTCGTATCGAAGTACAGATTCGCAAACCTCTGTGTCGGATGTGCAGGAATGTTGGAAGCGAGATACGCTGTTAGTTCAGTTGATTGATTCTGTTTTAGTCAGAAGCAATGAAATTAAAATGGGTTTTTTACAGGTGGCGATGGCCAAGTCAGAATTTGGCTATCAAAGAGGTCTGCGCAAACCCACCGTCAGCGGGTTGGTTCAGCCTAGTTTGAGGCGTTTTGGAAAATATACCATGGATGGGGTGGGAAATTACGATACGCAGTTTTCGACCAATATTTCCAAAGATCAGATTATCCCAGAAAATCTGCCAGATCTGCAAATAGGAGTGCAAACGGCTTGGGAATTAGATATTTGGGGTAAGTTAGCCAAACGGAAAAAGGCCAGCGCCCTCCGTTATTTAGCCACCGAGTCTGGACAGCAATGGTTGATCACTTCGCTAGTCGCAGAAGTGGCTGGTGCTTACGGTCAGTTAATTGCCTTAGATAAGGAACTCGATATTCTGAAAAATAATATTGGAATACAACGTAAGGCTTTCGAATTAGTTCAAGTGCAGAAAGAAGCAGGTGCTGTGAATGAGTCCGCGGTACAACAACTGGAGGCACAATGGTTAAATTCACGAGCTCAAGAAGGAGGTGTATTGCAGCAAATCACCAGCTTAGAGAATGACATTCGCTTGCTGTTAAATAAACCGAATGCCCCCATTCATCGCTCCAAATTCCCTTTCCAATGTGCGCTGGATAGCAGTCTATTTGCCCATGTGAAAATTGACCAATTAGAGCGCAGACCAGATATCAAACAAGCTAAATTAAATTTGATGGCGGCATTTGAGACGAAGGAAAGTGCTTCTTTAGCCTTAAAACCTTCGATTGTATTATCGGGTATTTTAGGGGTTCAAGGATTTCAGCCGGCTTATTTATTTCAATTACCTGCCTCTATGGCCTATCAATTGTTAGGCGGAATCACGACGCCTTGGTTAAATCGTTCGGCAATAACGGCAGAGATGTTACGTTCTGAATCTCAATGGAAGTGGCAAGATATTGCCTATCAAAATGCGCTAGTGAAAGGCTATTTGGAATGGGATACACAGGTTCGGTCTTTGGCCTATTTACAAAAACAGCAGCAGCTAAAGCAACGGGAGGTGCTCTTAACGAAAGGAGCCATCAACACCGTAGGAACACTTTTTTTAACGGCAAATGCAAGTTATTTAGAAGTGTTAACCGCACAGCAAAATGCCTTGCGGTCTGAGTTAGAACTCTTGGAAATTTCTCGAAATCAATGGATGCGGGCCATTAATCTATACCGTGTGTTAGGAGGAGGCTGGTAAAACAAGTGATTCAATCACCCTAGGGAAATCCCGGTGCTCTAATACTTGGCCTTTTTTAGCGACATCTTCTGGAGTATCACTCGGTAACACGGGGAACGAACTCTGGAAGATCGTTGCGCCTTCATCATAATGCTCGTTCACATAGTGAATTGTAATCCCCGATTCTTTCTCGCCAGCAGCCACCACTGCTTCATGTACAAAATGGCCATACATGCCTTTCCCGCCAAATTTAGGCAACAAGGCCGGGTGAATATTGACGATACGTTGTGGGAATGCTTTCACGAAATCACTCGGAATTAACCACAAGAAGCCGGCCAAAATGATCCAATCCGACCGTAACGATTGAACTTCTTTTAAAACTGTACCGTTCTTATAGGATTCTCTGTCAAAAACGCGGCAAGGCACGCCTAATCGCTCCGCTCGCTGAATAATCCCCGCAGAAGGGTTATTGCAGTAGATATGAGTGATGCGAACCTGATCGGATCCTTTGAAATGTTCGATAATTTTTTCGGCATTAGAACCCGAACCAGACGCAAATAAGACGAGATTTTTCAAAGGTTATCAGTTGTTTAATACAAATTTACATTCTTTCAGCTAAATTTAGTGTATGAAAATAGGGATCGTTTGTTATCCGACGTATGGCGGAAGTGGTGTGGTGGCGACCGAATTAGGGAAAGCATTGGCATTAGCGGGTCACCAAGTACACTTTATTACGTATACACAGCCTCCGCGTTTGGATATTTTCTCAGAAAATATCTTCTATCACGAGGTTTCTGTGGCGTCCTATCCTTTATTCGAATACCTTCCTTATGAGTCTGCTTTGGCTAGTAAAATGGTCGATGTGACGATTAACGAGAAGTTGGATTTAATCCACGTTCATTATGCGATTCCACATGCTTCGGCTGCCTATTTAGCTAAGCAAATTCTGAAATACAAAGGTATTCACGTACCTGTTATTACCACTTTGCACGGAACAGATATCACCTTGGTAGGGCGTGATCCGTCTTTTGAGCCTGTGGTTACGTTTTCGATTAACGAGTCAGATGGGGTAACGGCAGTGTCTGAGAGTTTGAAGAATGACACCTATGATGAATTTGAAATTTTAAGTAACATCGAAGTCATTCCTAACTTCATCGATTTGCAGCGTTTTCAAAAACGCTCCCACGAACAGTTTAAAAAGTCTCTTTGTCCTAAGGGCGAGAAGTTATTAATGCATACGTCTAATTTTCGTGCCGTAAAACGTATCGAAGATGTGGTGCGCGTTTTTGCTCTCGTTCGCAAGAAGGTTCCATCTAAATTAGTTTTAATAGGGGACGGTCCTGAGCGTTCAGGCATCGAAGCTCTTTGTCGGGAGCTAGAAGTACAATGCGATGTTCGTTTCCTGGGAAAGATGGATGGAATCGAGGAGGCTCTTTCATTAGCAGATTTGTTTTTGCTAACCTCCGAGAAAGAGAGTTTTGGGTTAGCGGCTTTAGAGGCGATGGCCTGCGAAGTTCCGGTTATTTCATCGAATGCGGGTGGTATTCCGGAAGTGAATATCCATGGTGTAACAGGTTTTGTAAGTGAGATAGGCGATGTGAAGGATATGGCGGCGAATGCCATCAAAATGCTATCAGATCCTATATTGCATGACCAAATGAAGGCGAATGCCTTAGCTCGGGCTAAGGAATTTGATATTGTTAAAATTCTTCCTTTGTATGAACGCTATTATGAGCGCATTACCTCCAAAAGCTGGAAATTCCCTAAACAAAACGATTAACCTGACTGCGATCAGAGCAGTTTTCAAGAAGCGAAATCATCGATTTCCCGCTAGTAGGATCTTCAAATAAGGGCGCTATTTCTGCTAAAGGCGTCAAGATAAACTTGCGTTCTGCAATCCGCGGATGTGGGATGCTTAAGTCAGATTCAGCTAGGATGACATCTCCGTAAAACAAAATGTCTAAATCGAGCGTTCTAGGTCCCCAGCGTTCTTTGCGTTCTCTACCAAACTCCCGTTCTATTTCGAGTAATACTGTTAAACAGGCTTCGGGTTTCAGCTCGGTGCTGACAAGTAGTACTTGGTTTAAGAAGTCAGCTTGTGGGATAGGACCCCAGGCCTCGGTTTGGTAAATGGAGGAGTAAACGGAGATTTTTCCTATTTTTTTTTCAATAAGCGGGTAGGCCCCCTCGAAAATTTCCTTGGTATTTCCTAGATTGCCGCCTAAAGAGAGGAAGAGATGTTGAGTCATTCCTTAAAATTACGAAAAAAGCGCGATGCAATGAGTTATACCGCAGATGATTTACAACCTGGGATGCTTTTACTGGCGGAGCCTTTTTTAGAGGATCCCTCCTTTCACCGATCGGTGATTTTGCTTTGTGAGCATACGACGGCACATTCTTTTGGACTAGTCTTGAATAATAAGCAAGAGATTGTGTTTGATTCCTTTGTCGATGAAAAGGTGCTGGAGGACGTTCCCCTTTTTTCTGGTGGTCCGGTGGATCCCACCATTATGCAGTTTGTGCATCGGAGACCTGATTTAATTCCCGACGGCGTGTTGATAGGGCCCGGTATTTATTGGTCAGGAAGTTTCGAGGTGGCGATTGACAAAGTGGTGGCCGGGGAGATTGGATTTGATGAAATTAAATTTTTTATTGGTTACTCGGGTTGGGGAGCAGGTCAGCTAGAGCGCGAGGTGCGTTCGAATGCTTGGATTTTGCATCCGGGAAATGATAAATTAGTGTTTGATGAGCCGCATGATCGGTTGTGGAGAAAGATTTTGTATGCCAAAGGCGGGGACTTTCGTGTCCTCTCCACATATCCAGATGATCCTAATTTGAATTAAGAAATACGTGCCCAGTTAGTGGTGTCTTTGCGCTGGGTTCTGACTTGCTCTCGAATCATCGCATATTCGGATTTTTCGAGGTTCGGATCCTCGTCCAAGATTTTTTGGGCTGTTTCGCGAGCCACTTTGAGGATTTCACCGTCTTTGGCGAGATCAGCGATCATGAGATCGATGGCGCCACTTTGGCGTGTTCCTGTGATGTCGCCCGGTCCACGCAATTGCAAATCCACCTCAGCGATTTCGAAACCGTTATTGGTTTTCACCATCGTTTCGATCCGCTTCTTGGTATCCGCGCTAATTTTATAGCCCGTCATGAGAATGCAATAACTTTGTTCCGCACCCCTGCCTACACGACCTCTGAGCTGGTGTAATTGCGATAAACCAAATCTTTCTGCACTTTCAATGACCATGATGGAGGCATTAGGCACGTTTACACCTACTTCAATCACCGTAGTGGCGACCATTATTTTAGTTTCATTCTTGACGAAACGAGCCATCTCCATGTCCTTGTCAGCGGGTTTCATTTTGCCATGCAAGATCCCCAAAGGTACTTCTGGGAAAGCGCGAGAAATGCTTTCATAGCCATCCATCAAATCTTTGAAGTCCATTTTTTCGGATTCCTCGATGAGTGGATAGACAATGTATATTTGGCGACCTTTGCTTAATTCATTTTGAATGAAGGCAAAGACTTGCAAGCGGTGAGAATCATATCGATGAGTCGTCTGAATCGGTTTGCGGCCCACGGGTAATTCGTTAATTATCGAAATATCTAAATCTCCATAGAGAGTCATCGCTAAAGTCCGTGGAATAGGGGTCGCCGTCATGACTAAAATGTGCGGGTGGAACTCCTTGTTCTTATCCCAAAGCTTTGCCCGCTGTGCTACCCCGAACCGGTGTTGTTCATCGATAATACACATTCCTAAATTCTTGAACTGTACGGAGTCCTCGAATAGAGCGTGTGTGCCCACTAAAATCTGTAATTTTCCGGATTGCAAGTCTTCGTGTAAGCCTACGCGGTCTTTCTTCTTCACCGAACCAGTCAATTTTGCGATTGTGATGCCTAGTAAATCAGCGAATTGTTTTAAACCTTGGTAATGTTGATCTGCCAAAATCTCCGTAGGTGCCATCAAACAGGCCTGAGCTCCATTATCAATCGCTAATAGCATTGAAATAAAGGCCACTATGGTTTTCCCAGATCCCACATCCCCCTGTAATAGTCGATTCATTTGCTTTCCGGATCGCATGTCCGCAAAAATCTCGCGAATTACCTGCTTCTGCGCATTGGTTAATTCGAAGGGTAGATGGTCTTGGTAAAATTTGGTTAATAACGCCGCGGAAGAAAAAACCTGACCCGGGAAGGCGACTTTGCGAACCAAATTCTGCTTGATTAAACGCAATTGATTGTAAAACAGCTCTTCGAATTTGAGTCGACGTCGAGCCTGGTGTAGCCAGGTTTCGCTTTGGGGTAAATGAATATGGTATAAGGCCTCTTGCTTTGAAATCAATTTAAACTGCGAGGTAACTTCCCCCGGCAAAGTCTCTCTGATGTAAGGAAACGCAATTTCTAATAAGTTTTTTTGCAGTGTCGCGATCGCCTTACTATCGATGTATTTCTTGCGCAATTTCTCTGTCAAAGGATAAACTGGCTGAAAATATTTACCCGAGGCTTGCTCCCCTTTATAGACTTCCATCTCTGGATGGGTCATCTGAATTGTACCGTTAAAGCTGGTGGGCTTGCCATAAAACAGGTAGTCTACTCCGGTATTTAGTGATTTTTCGAGCCATTTCACCCCTTGAAACCAAACAATTTCAATGCAGCCGGTCGCATCACACACTTGTGCGACGATGCGTTGACGGTGGCCTGTTCCTATCTTTTCTTTGAAACGAATTCTACCCACAAACTGTGCATGGTCCATTTCGTCAGTGATGGAGGCGATGGGATGGACCACGGTGCGGTCTTCGTATCGAAACGGGAAATATTGAATCAAGTTACCGTAGGTGAACATCCCCAGTTCGGTCTGCAGTAGCGTCAGCTTCGCTGGGGTCATCCCACGGAGTTTGGCTAAATCAGTATCGAAAAAAGGTACAAGCGACATGCACGAAAAATTTTGTGAATTTAGGTATATTTACAAAACGATTGCGAATATAACCCCAAACATGAAGAGTTTTTTAGACCAAGAATTTGAATCCGACGGCTTTGTATTGAGCAATGTGGAAGATTTATTTAATTGGGCGAGGGCGAGTTCGCTTTGGCCGATGAGTTTTGGTTTAGCTTGTTGCGCGATCGAAATGATGCAAGCTTTTGCGTCAGGGTACGATTTAGACCGTTTTGGGGTGTTTCCACGGCCTTCCCCGCGTCAATCCGACGTGATGATTGTGGCGGGTACGGTGACGTTTAAAATGGCAGATCGCATTCGCCGCCTTTACGAACAAATGCCTGAACCCCGGTATGTGATATCCATGGGATCCTGCGCGAATTGTGGAGGTCCTTATTGGGAAAACGGCTACCACGTGGTGAAAGGAGTGGATAAAATTATCCCAGTAGATGTTTATGTTCCGGGTTGCCCACCACGTCCTGAAGCACTTTTAGGGGGGATTATTAAGTTACAACAAAAGATTAGTCAGGAGACCCTTGTGGCTCCTACACGCATATTAGAAGCCTTACATAAATAGGATGGAACTGGTAGCAATTCAAGCATTCTTGCAAGCGGAATTTGGTTTTGAATCCCAGTGGGAGGAGGAATTAAGTCGATTGACCTTATCTGCAGAGCATATTTTGCCAGTCTGTGCATTTTTGTGGAAAAATCCAGCCACCTATTTTGATTCTCTTTCCTGTATCACGGCCATCGATCAAGGGCCTGAGGCAGGTAAAATGGAAGTGATTTATACCCTTTATTCCATCCCGAATCATCTCTACTTGCATTTGCGTGTGATTTTAGATCGGGAAAAGCCTGTGGTTTCTTCTGTATCATCTGTTTGGAGAACAGCGGATTGGCATGAACGAGAAGCCTTTGATTTCTTTGGCATTCAATTTACAGATCATCCCGATTTGCGTAGAATATTGCTTCCAGAAGACTGGGAGGGACATCCATTGCGCAAAGATTATGTGGAGCAACCGAAATACCACGGGATTCAAGTGAAATACGATCGATGAAAATAGCCGGCTTTACCTTTATTCGAAATGCAGTGAAGAACGATTATGCCATCGTGGAAGCAATCACCTCTATTTTACCCATTTGCGACGAGTTTGTGGTCGCGGTAGGGAAGTCGGAAGATGAGACTTTGGCCTTAATTCAAGCGATTCCGTCGGAAAAAATCAAAATTGTGGAGACGGTCTGGGATGATTCCAAACGGGAAGGAGGCGCTACGTTTGCACTTGAGACCGACAAAGCGTTGCAAGCCATTTCCAAAGACATGGATTGGGCGTTCTATATCCAGGGTGATGAATGTGTGCACGAGTCAGATTTGCCTGTTGTGAAAGCGGCAATGGAGGCGAATTTGAGCGATTCGAACGTAGAAGGATTGCTTTTTCATTACCGACATTTTTACGGTTCTTATCAACATGTGGCGGTGTCACGCCGTTGGTATAGAAGAGAAATCAGAGTGGTGAAAATGCACCCTGGTGTTCATTCCTACAAGGACGCGCAAGGATTTAGAAAAGACGGGAAAAAACTGAAAGTGAAATTAATTCCTGCCTACATTAACCATTACGGCTGGGTAAAACCACCCGAAGGCCTAAACAACAAGGTGCGCAACTTTACGCAATTCTACCATGATGACGCTTGGTTAGCAGAAAATGTGCCGGCAGATTACCAGTTTGATTATGGCAATGCGGAACGCCTGTTTCGATTCGAAGGCACCCATCCAGCGGTTATGGCGGATCGAGTGGCTCGTTCCAACTGGCCTTTCTATTTCGACCCAGTCGAATTAGAAAAGAAAATGACCTTGCGCCGCAAGATTTTACAGAAAATTGAAGATCTCACCGGTTATCGAGTGGGCGAATACAAAAATTACCGAATGCTGTAATGGAAGAGTCGATTCAATTTTTCCCGGCATCCAAGGCGCCTAAAAACCCCTATTTCTCTATCCTTATTCCGAGTTGGAATAATTTGGCCTACCTGCAATTATGTATCGAGGCCATCCGAAAACATTCGACCACTTCCTTTGAAATCATTTTGCATTTAAATGAGGCGAAAGATGGCTCTAAAGAATGGGTGGAATCCCAAGAAGATATCGCCTTTTCGTATAGCCCTATCAATGTGGGTGTTTGCTATGCAATGAATGCGATGGTCAAACTGGCACACGCAGATTATTTCTTGTACTTGAATGATGATATGTATGTGTTGCCAAATTGGGACGGGTACCTGAAAGAGGAAATTGAACATATCGGGCACACGGAATTCTTTTTATCGGCCACCGCAATCGAGCCTAAAGCCCAAAGTGCTTGTTCAATTCAGGCAGATTATGGCCGTTCTTTAGCCACTTTCGAGGAAGCGAGATTACTGGAAACCTATGCCTCTTTACCTTTTGCAGATTGGCAAGGAGCGACTTGGCCTCCTAATGTAGTGCATCGTTCCCTTTGGGATAAAGTGGGAGGCTATTCGAATGAATTCACGCCTGGAATGTACTCAGATCCAGACTTTTCCATGAAATGTTGGCAGGCAGGCGTTCGCTTGTTTAAAGGGATTTCTCGCAGTAGAGTCTATCATTTTGGATCGATTTCCGTGAAGCGTGTAAAGCAGAACAAGGGATATTACCAGTTTATCCGCAAATGGGGGATGACCTCATCAACTCTGTCAAAATATTACCTGCGTCGTGGGGATACATTCGATGGTCCTTTAGTTCAGCGCCCCATTCCGTTTGCAGTGACTTTAAAAAATCTGTATTACCGATTAAGTCTTCCGTTTAGAAAATAGAAAACAGTAATTTAAAGCTGTAGAGGAAACTGCCTAACGCCGATTTTCCTTTGTAAGCTAACATCGCTCGGTGGTGTCTAGCGACGGTGAGAAATCTTCGGATACGCGCCGAGATGCCAGTTGAAGCAAAATCCTGAGCTAAATCTTGCAAAATTTCCTGTTCCACGCCTGCAGGACAACGTTCTGCTAGTAGTGAAAGTCGTTTTACAATCCGCGCGTTTCGCTCCTCTCTCGTAGTATAATTCTTCTTCCCTTTGCTTAAATCTGCCCCCATCGTGTTGCTACTGTGTTGGCGATAGTTTACTAAAGTCGCTGGGAAATAGGCAACCCCTTTCAGTGCTGCAGCCGCAAAACCCAGGACGTAATCGTGTCCCACATAATCCGGGAAAGGCAAAGCTATGTCGATGATTTCGCGCTTAAAGAGCATGGCGTGTCCCATAGCTTTGGTCCCAAAAACATAGTGCAAAGCTGTCGGATAATCGCACAGATGATTTCGATCGGAGAATTTTCCGGTGACAGTTCCGGCAGCATTGGTCAAAGCAGAATCCGCATAAATCAACGAATGAGAACCAATGGCACTCGCCAACAAACTGATTTTATCCGACATCCACACATCGTCCTGATCCGAAAGAGCAATCAGTTCGCCTTTTGCGGCCCTAATTCCGGTTTCGAAGGTGGATAATAAGCCTTGGTTTACTGGGTTTGAAATCAACCGAATTCGCTCGTCTTGCGAGGCATATTCCTGCAAAATTGCCGGAGAAGAATCCCTCGAAGCGTCGTCCACAAATACAAATTCCAAAGATGGGTAGCTTTGAGCCAGCAAACTGTCCACTTGTTCCCGGAGGTATTTTTCCCCGTTATAGGTGGCCATCACAATGGAAATTAAGGGCGACATTCGGATATTGTTTCTGAAAATTGTCGTAATTTGACCAAAATTTCGATAAAAAGCCGCATTGAAAACATATTTTCGCTTATTAAGCTATGCCGTTTCGATCCGAAAGTATGTATTGCCATACTTCGGTTTTTCCTTGCTAGCGAGTTTGTTCGGCATCTTGAATTTCACTTTGCTTATCCCCTTGTTGAACGTCCTGTTCAATCAGTCAGCTCCTGAGAATATTCAGATTTACCGCGTTTTACCCGCTTTTTCACTAACGCCATCCTATTTCTCGTTCTTGTTTAATCACTATTTCTATGGTGCTTTGGAGAATTTTGGCCGAATAGGGGCGTTGAAATATGCCTGTGGGGCCATTATGCTTTCGGTTATTTTGTCAAATTTCTTTCGGTATTTTTCCCAAAGAGTCCTCAAAACGGTCGAAGCCGATACGATCGCTTCTTTGCGTCAAGCTGTTTTTGAACGGGCGATTCGCCAGGATTTGAGCTATTTTACGGAGCAGAAAAAGGGTAACCTGATGTCCCGTTTAACAACAGACGTTCAGGAAGTGGAGAATAGCATCGGTCGCGCCTTTACGGCGACTTTTAAAGAGATCTTTACACTGATTTTATTCTTCGTTTTTCTGGCGAGTATGTCGGTGAAACTGACTTTGTTTTCGTTAATCATTTTGCCTCTTTCGGGGTCGGTAATTGCGACGATTACCAGACGTTTACGCCGCGCCGCAGGGGAGGTGCAACAGCATTTGAGCGGAATTATCAGCTTATTGGACGAGACATTCGGAGCGATGCGGGTGGTGAAAGCCTTTCGGGCAGAGAAGATGATGGATGCGCGTTTCCAAGCCGGAAATGATCGCTACCGCAATTCCCTACTGAAAATGGTATTCCGTCAAGAGCTAACTTCTCCTACCTCTGAGAGTTTAGGGGTCTTAGTCGTGACTGGGATTTTATTGTATGGGGGTAGTTTAGTTATTAGTGGCGAAGGAGAATTATCCGCTTCGACATTCATTGCCTTTATCGCGACTTTTTCGCAGGTAATGCGGCCAGCGAAAGCCATCGCGGATGCATTCAGTGGAATTCAGCGTGGGGTTGCTTCGGCAGATCGCATTATTGAAATTTTGGATACAGAATCTGAAATCGTAGCAGAAGAGCCGATAACTAGAGTGCAGGAATTTACAGATAAAATCAGCTTCCAGCAAGTTGGTTTCGAATATGTGAAGGGTCGCTCTGTATTGAAAGAAGTGAGTTTCGATATTCCCAAAGGTAAGACCATTGCATTGGTGGGTGCTTCCGGCGGAGGGAAGTCTACCTTGGCGGATTTATTGCCTCGTTTTTACGATCCAACCTCAGGTGCCATAACCTTGGATGGAGTGCCGCTGAAAAACATTCTTTTGGATGACTTGAGAGGCTTGATGGGGATTGTGACTCAGGAATCAGTCTTGTTCAATGATACGATATTTAATAATATCGCTTTTGGGACGGACGCCACGCTAGAAGAGGTGCAGGCGGCGGCGAAGATTGCCAATGCACACGATTTTATTTCAGCGAATCCGGAAGGTTACGAAACAGTAATCGGTGATAGAGGTTCTAAATTATCAGGGGGCCAAAGACAACGCATTTCCATCGCCCGTGCCGTTTTGAAAAATCCACCTATCTTGATACTTGATGAGGCCACCAGTGCCTTGGATAATGAATCTGAGAAGTTAGTTCAGGAGGCATTAAGCCATTTGATGGAGAATCGCACAGTATTAGTCATTGCGCACCGTTTGTCTACAATTCAACACGCTGACCAAATTTTAGTCGTACAACAAGGTAAAATCATCGAACGGGGTACACACGAAGAATTGATGAAGATCGAGAAAGGGGCCTACGCGGTTTTGGCACAAGGTATTACAGCCTAATTTTTACACATTTTATTAGCTTATCCGTCTGCAAAAAAGTAATTTTGCAGTCGAATTTATATACAAAAATTTGTTTCTAGATACCATGTCACAAGCACAATTAGCCCAAAGAATTCAAGCATTAGAAGAATCCTCTACCTTAGGGATGACGAAAAAAGCGCGCGAATTAGCAGCTCAAGGTCACAAAGTAATCAGTCTTTCCGTAGGGGAGCCTGACTTTAAAACACCTGCTCACATCTGTGAGGCAGCAAAAAAGGCAATTGATGACGGTTTTCATGGGTATTCGCCGGTAGCAGGTTATCCAGACTTGCGTATGGCGATTGCGAATAAATTAAAGCGTGATAATAACCTTGAGTGGGGTTCTGAAAATATCGTGGTAAGCACGGGTGCAAAACACTCATTAGCGAACGCGATTGCCGCATTAATTAACCCAGGTGATGAAGTGATCATCTTCTCCCCTTATTGGGTGTCCTACTCAGAGATGGTAAAATTAGCGGAAGGTACGTCGGTCATCGTTCAAGGTGCTTTTGAAAATAATTTCAAAGTAACTCCAGAACAATTCGAAGCAGCGATCACTCCTAAAACGAAAATGGTGATGTTCGCATCTCCTAATAACCCTACAGGATCCGTTTACACAGAATCAGAATTACGTGATATTGCAAATGTGGTAGCGCGTCATGAAAATATCTTCGTCCTAGCGGATGAAATCTACGAGTACATCAACTTTACCCAAGGTGGACACTTCTCCATCGGCTCTATTCCAGAAATCAAGGATCGCGTGATCACGGTAAACGGTGTAGCGAAAGGTCACGCGATGACGGGTTGGAGAATTGGTTTTATCGCGGCGGCTAAATGGATTGCTGACGGAATCGAGAAATTACAAGGTCAAGTGACTTCAGGCACAAACTCCATCGCTCAAAAAGCAGCAGTAGCGGCCTTCAACGGTAGCTTGGATCACGCTTATGAAATGAAAGCGGCATACGATCGCCGTCGTAAGTTAGTGGTAGAAAAATTACGGGAGATCCCAGGTTTTAAAGTAAATATGCCAGATGGCGCATTCTACGCGTTCCCAGATATTTCGTACTATTTTGGTAAGACTGACGGAACAACGGTGATTAAAGATTCAGATGATTTCTGTTCTTGGTTATTAGCGGATGCTTTTGTGGCGACAGTAGCGGGTTCTGGTTTCGGAGCACCGGATTGTATGCGCATTTCTACGGCTGCTGCTGATGATCAATTGCTAGAAGCTTGCGATCGCATCAAGGCTGCCGTTGCTAAATTAAAATAAGATGGGAATCGCGTCCATTATTGTCTTTGTTGTAGGGTATTTAGCTATTACTTTAGAGCATCCCTTAAAGATTAATAAAACGGCTACAGCCTTAGTAACAGGTGTACTAGTTTGGACAATTTATGCGATTTCAACAGGAGATGCCGCTGAATTAGGTCATCACTTAGCCTCTACTTCGGAGATTTTATTCTTCTTGTTAGGAGCGATGACGCTGGTGGAATTAGTGGATGCTCACCAGGGTTTCTACTTCGTCTCTCGAATGATTAAAACGGATAAGGTGATTAAACTGCTTTGGATAGTGGGTTTAATCACCTTTTTTATGTCCGCCGTTTTAGATAATTTGACCAGTTCGATTGTAATGGTCACCTTGCTACGTAAGTTGATCAGCAATAGGGAGACCCGTAAGTATTTTGTAGGTATCGTGGTAATCGCGGCGAACGCTGGTGGTGCTTGGTCGCCGATCGGTGACGTGACCACGACGATGTTATGGATCGGAGGTCAAGTTTCGGCTACGGGTATAATTCAAAGCTTGTTATTGCCCTCTTTAGTTGCGTTATTAGTGCCCTTGGTGATGGCTTCCTATGTCTTGAAAAATCACGCAATTGGTCAATCTGCAACGTCCGTAACCTTAAGTTCGACAGAACAACGCGATGGGAAAATCATGCTTTTTGCTGGGGCAGGTTCTTTGATAGGTGTTCCAATTTTCAAAACCTTAACACACTTGCCGCCTTATATGGGAATTTTATTAGCCCTTGGTTTGGTATGGATTTTATCCGAAATCTTGCATTCAGAGAAAGACGAGGAGGCGAAGAAGCATTTGAGTGTGGGGTACGCCTTGACGAAAATCGATACTTCCAGTATTCTCTTTTTCTTAGGTATTCTTCTCGCTATTGGTGGATTGGAATCCTTTGGCTATTTACATGCGCTCTCAGATCAACTAGCACACGCATTAGGAAATCAAAATTTAATTGTCACCATCATTGGTTTAGCCTCTGCGGTAGTCGATAATGTGCCTTTAGTAGCAGCCACGATGGGGATGTATTCGCTAACAGATTTTCCCATGGACCACGAAATGTGGGAATACCTCGCTTTCTGTGCTGGAACAGGGGGTAGCATCCTAATTATTGGATCCGCAGCTGGAGTAGCGGTGATGGGAATGGAGAAAATTGAATTCGGTTGGTACCTAAAAAAAATAGGCCTTTTAGCCTTGCTTGGTTATTTCGCAGGCGCAGGTTTGTATCTGCTGCTACACTAAAATCCAATCGACATACTGGCACCGTAATACGCAGGTGCCACTTGAGGAGTCAAGGTAAAACGATTCAGTTTTTGCCATTGATGACGTACCTTCGGGTATACTAGATAGGCTAATTCTGCCGAAGCGATACCTATCGCAGACCCCATCAATACATCCGTAACCCAATGTTTATTGTTAGCGATACGCAATGCGCCAGTAGCTGCCGCTAGTGTATAGCCCGCAATGACAAATTCAGGATGGGTATCACGGTATTCGTGGGCTAAAATGGTGGCTCCGAAAAAAGCAGTCGCCGTGTGTCCAGATGGAAAGGTGTTTTCAGTGCCATCCGGTCTTGCTTCGGTGATCAAAGCTTTTAATCCATGTGTGGCTGCTACATAAATTCCGGTACCCAGAATAAAAACTCCTGCTTGATCAAAAGCCTCTTCTTTACTCTTATAATTAGCGATATTCAAGCCCACATACATCGCAGCAGGCCCATATTGGATATAATCATCCAACGGAGTTACACGACCTTGTCCTATGATTTTTGTTTGAATTTGCTTCGCAAAAGGATTGTACGTTAATCCACTCGCAATCCCTAACGCTAAGGGAGTCTTCCACTTTTTAAAAGATGGTTTCTCTGCATGAGCAGAAAAGGTGACCAGGATTATCAGGGCGATGACTCTCATTATTTTTCGGCTAAAAGGCTTTGGATCGTATGTTCAAAATCAGAAATCCAATCGGCATAATATTTTCCTGTTCCCGGGCCAGAGAATCCGGTGTGTATTTCTCTCACGATGCCTTTTTTGTCAATGATGAACGTAGTAGGATAGCCGTTCATTTTACTTAGCATCGGTAAAACTTTCTCGATGGTTTTATCCTCTGCTGTTCCAGCAAAAAGCAATGGATAGGTGATATCGATTTTCTTTTGGAAATTATTGATTTTAGGACCTGCGATGGCTATGTCCGGTGAATTCTCAAACGCAATGCCGATTACTTCCACGCCTTTGTCTTTGTATTTTTTGTAAAAAGGGGCTAAATAACGAGATTCATCTAAGCAATTAGGGCACCAAGATCCCATTAATTCAATCACGATGACTTTGTTTTTAAAGCGTTCATCTTGAAGGCTAATTTGTTCGCCAGAAGTAGTAGGTAATTTAAAATCAATGCGATCGAATCCCGGTTTCAAAAAGCTAAGTTTCTTTACATCGGGCAGGGCAGCAGCAGGGTCTAATTTTCCGTCAACTGTTCTAACTCCACTCAATCCGGAAGTGAACCGTCCCTTAAACTGGGTGCCGCTCACTTTCGCACGTAACATGTTAACCCCACTTCCATCGAAATAGCTTAGAAATAAACTATCTCCACTTACATTGCCCTGTAAAAAACGGTAGTCGCCGGATGTTCGAAGAAAAGTACCGGTCACTTGGTTACCTTTTTGTTCAAAAACGCCTACGCCTGGGCTGTGGTTTGTCGCATCACTGTAAAAATCTGACATCCACTTACCGCTGACATTCACGGAAGCTGGTTGTAAGTTCAAAAAGCGGTCTGCAGAACTCGCTTGAGCAGAAACAGAAAGGCGATAAGCAGTTTTGCCATTTCTTTTTTTGACGAAAAAGCCCTTCATTTCGGTCGTTTTTGTCACTTGGAAAACGAGCTCTGCTTCGTATAGGTCAAACGGGATGACTAAAGAATCCGCTCTGAAAAAGGACTCACCTAAAGTGGATTTTTCTGCTCCATTGATGAGTTTAATATCTAAATTTCCCGTTTTTGAACCGGGATTAATTTCAAATTGAATGGGCAATTCGCCCCCATGAGTACTTAGAGAAGCACGCCAAAGTCCAGCAACCGGCACTTGTGCAAGACTCAATAGAGGGGTAAATAACAAGGCAAATAAGTTCTTTTTCATCTGTAAGTTCGCTAGGCGTTTAAACAAAGATACGGGTTCGAAACTTGTCACAAAAAAAAGCATGACAATTTCCTATTTTGGTGGCGTAGGCGAGGGATAATTTGTATTTTTGTTTTCATCCAAAATTATGCCAGAAAACACCTATCATACCTCCGTCATGTTGCACGAATGCATCGATGGTTTACGCATTGATCCAGCGGGAACGTATGTGGATGTGACCTTTGGGGGAGGCGGACATTCGAAGGCGATTTTAGATAAACTAGGTCCAGAGGGAAGATTGTTCTCCTTTGATCAGGATCCAGATGCTTGGGAGCAAGCTGAGAAGATAGACGATGAGCGTTTAACATTAATTACGGCTAATTTTCGCTATTTAGAGAAGTATTTGCGCTTGCATCGTGTGAAGCAGGTAGATGGGATATTGGCGGATTTCGGTGTGTCTTCCTTTCAATTGGATGCACCGGAACGCGGTTTCTCGATTCGATTTGATGGACCATTGGATATGCGGATGGGTCCCTCTGCGTCGATGACAGCGGCGGAATTATTGAATAGTTATTCGGCTGAAGAATTGCAACGTATTTTAGGGATGTATGGGGAGGTGAAGAACGCACGGACTTTGGCCCAGGCAATCATTCAGGCCCGTACCAGAAAAGCCTTAGAAACAACACAAGAATTGAAAGAAATTTTGAATAAATTAGCTCCTAAATACCGGGAGTTTAAATACTTCGCGCAGGTCTTTCAAGCGATTCGAATTGAGGTGAATCAAGAATTGGCGGTGATAGAGGAATTTTTAGCGCAGGCACCGGCGATTTTGAAGCCAGAAGGAAGACTAGTCGTTATGTCTTTCCATTCCTTGGAAGATCGCCTAGTGAAGAATTTTATCAAGGCTGGAAATGTGCAGGGGAAAGAGGATAAGGATATGTTTGGAGTGGTGCATCGCCCGCTCGAATCGGTGATTCGCAAGCCGATTACGGCCTCAGAAGAAGAATTGAAATTAAACCCGCGCTCCCGTAGTGCGAAATTAAGAATAGCGTCTAAATTATAGTATGGCAACACCTATCGAACCGACAGAAGCAGGGCCTAAGCGTATCTCTTCTCCCAAGAAAGAAGGGATTTTCGATTCCATTTTCAATATCGACTATTTCACGGGAGGCGAGTTGCCAGTGATGTGGGTAAAACGTATTGCTTTTGTAGCTTTCTTGACCCTTATCAACATTTATTATTCGATGCTTGCTGACGGTAAGTTGCACCAAATTCAAAAAGAAAAAAGTGCTTTAGAGGAAGATCGTGCTGATTATACAACACAAAAGGCGGAGTACATGAAAGTGAGTAAGCAAACGAATTTGGAGGAGACACTTAAGCGTTATCAAATAGGGGTGAGCACGCTTCCCCCCACTAAAATCATCATTCAAGTCAATAAAGAGCAATAATGGCGAAGGAGAAAAGACCTAATATTCGGGGCTTGATTACGAGACGTTTCTACACGTTTTTTATCATCATTTTAGCTGTATTCTTGTACTTACTGTTCAGTTTGTATAAAGTGGTGGTGCTGAAAGGGCCTAAGTTTCGTTCAGAAGCGATGGCTACTTATGTGAAAAAACGAAAGATCGAAGCTACTCGTGGCAATATCTATTCTGATGATGGAAGTTTGCTTTCTACTACTTTACCTAAGTACCGTTTAGGGATGGATCCCTCTGTCTTGACAGGAAATGCGAGGGCGGATGAATTCTATAAACAACACATTGATGGTTTAGCAGCAGCGTTAGCTAACTTCTTTAAGGATCGTACGGCGGAAGAATACAAGGAGAAGATTGCGGCTGCCAGACGCAGTGGTCGGACCTATTTGTTGTTAAATAACCGCTTATTAGACTTCCAAGAAAAGAAAAAAGTATTGAATTTCCCTTTGTTCAAGGAGGCAAAGAACTCGAATAAATCTGGGGTCGTTTTTGACAAGATTAACGTTCGCTACGCGCCCTTTGGCCAAATGGCTTATCGCACAGTGGGTTATTTGAAAGATTTACGTGATAAAGGTCGGGTGGGGATTGAGAATAGTTTCGATAAAGAATTACGCGGAGAGTTTGGTGAAGGGATGTATGAGAAAATGGATAACAATACCTGGCGTCCGGAGCCCGGCGATGAGCCTAAGTTACCGGTAGCGGGGGTGGATTTGCATTCAACAATCGATATTAATATCCAAGAGATAGTGGAATCAGCCCTGTTAAATGGAATGAAAATATTCAAAGGGAACTATGCGGTAGCGATTGTGATGGAAACCAAGACGGGGAAGATTAAAGCGTTGTCGAACATTGCGGCTAATCCACTTTCACCTACTGGTTATTCAGAAACCTATAATTACGCTTTGTTAGAGGCGCGTGATCCTGGTTCCGTTTTTAAATTGCCGTCCATTATGGCGGTGTTGGAAGAGAAAAATTATCCATTGACGAAGATGGTCAATACCGGAGACGGGAAGTTTCGTCTTTACAATGGTGTCATGTCTGATTCTCATCCACTAGGGACCATTTCGTTAGAACAAGTGATTACAAGTTCTTCCAATGTGGGTACGATGAAATTGGTTCAAGAGGCATTTGGTACCACGAACAATGAGAAGTTTTACAATTATTTGAAGAAATACCATTTAATTGAATCCTTGGATTTCCAATTAAAACCTAGTCGGCCACCTGTATTCCCTGTGCCGGCAAAGTGGGATGGCTTGCAATTATTGTGGTCATCTGTAGGATATTCGACGCAGTATACGCCTTTGCAAATTTTAGCATTCTACAACGCCATCGCAAATAATGGGTATTGGATACAGCCCATTATCGTGAGCAAGGCGACTCGAGGCGATGAAGTGGTGACGGATTACATGACTACACAGGTGCGTGATTCGAAGCCTTTATGTTCTGCAGAAACCTTACAGAAATTGAAAATTATGTTAGAAGGGGTAGTAACGAAAGGAACCGCTAACAATATCAAAGGTACGGTCTATGGAATCGCTGGAAAAACCGGTACTGCACAACGTACGGTAACCGGTGCTAAAGGCTACCGCAAAGGAAATTACTACACAACTTTTGCAGGTTATTTCCCGGTTAAAAACCCTAAATATACCATGATCATTGCGGTAGATGAACCGAAAGGTAGCGCTGAAGGTACCTATGCACGTCAGGTTACCGCTCCGGTGTTTAAAGAAATTTCGGACCGCATCTATTTGCGTGACATGAAATTGCAGCAAACACTGCGCGGATATTTACCGGATTCGTTGAATAAAAATAAGTTAACTCATACCATTCATCCTGCGGATCAAAATATCTTATTCTCTCATTTAGGATTGCCTAAAGTGGAAGAAAATGGTCAATGGTTGAACTTTAATTTAGAGAAGAAGACGGTGAGAAATCAAGCCATTACGATGGCCCCTAAAACGGTTCCTAATGTCGTGGGGATGAATTTGCGGGACGCCTTATTTGCCTTGGAAAACAAAGGGTTAAAGGTGCGAGCGAATGGTTTTGGGACAGTGACGAATCAATCAATCCCAGCAGGCTCACCTGTTGCAAAAAATAGTTTAGTCTTCATACAACTGCATTAAGATGGCACAAATTTCTTTATTCCCAGGGTCGGAGATTCAGCATTTGTGCTTTGACTCTCGCAAGGCAGATGCCGGTTCGGTCTTTTTTGCCATTCCCGGAACGCAGGTAGACGGGCATTCGTTTTTGCCACACGTATATGCACAAGGTTGTAAACATTGGGTGGTAGAAAAGGTTCCCGCAGAAATTCCAGCTGATGTGACTTGTGTCCAAGTGCCAGATTCGAATCAAGCCTTAGCGGAGGCGGCAGCTGAATATTATGGCCATCCGTCTAAGAAATTAAAATTAGTGGGGATAACAGGTACGAATGGAAAAACTACCACAGTAACCTTGTTGTTTGAATTGTTTAAGCGTCTAGGGCATCGCTGTGGATTGATTTCGACGGTGGTGAATAAGATTGAAGATAAAATTATTCCCTCAACGCATACCACTCCTGACGCGTTGAGCTTAAACGCTTTGTTAGCCGATATGGTTGCGGCGGGTTGCAGCCACGCTTTTATGGAGGTAAGTTCCCATGCGGTGGTGCAAAAGCGGATTCATGCAGTACAATTTGCCGGTGCCATTTTTTCGAATATTACCCGCGATCACCTAGATTTTCACGAAACTTTTGACGAGTACATTAAGGCCAAAAAAGGCTTCTTCGACGCTCTCCCTTCCTCAGCATTTGCCTTAACAAATGTAGATGACAAGCGGGGGATGGTGATGTTGCAAAACACGGCGGCAAAGAAATATGGTTTTGGCTTGTTAAACGCGGCGGATTTTAAAGCGAAGATTATCAGCAACGGAGTAGGTGGATTGCAATTAGAGATAGATCACCAACAAGTGCATGCGCAATTAATAGGGACTTTCAATGCCTACAATTTACTTGGAATTTATGCGGCGGCTTTATTGTTAGGCGAGGAGTCACATGAAGTACTGGTACAGATTTCGGCTCTTAAAACAGCTCCGGGTCGTTTCGAGCAATTAGCTGGGTCAAATAACAAGATGGGGATCGTGGATTATGCTCACACGCCGGATGCCTTGGAAAATGTCCTTAAGACGATTCAAACTATCCGCGATAAGTCACAACGTATCATTACGGTAGTAGGATGTGGGGGAAATCGTGATTCCGGAAAACGTCCTATCATGGCAGAGTTAGCGGCTAAATACAGTGATTCAGTGGTCTTAACATCGGATAATCCGCGCAAGGAAGATCCGGAATTGATTTTAGATCAAATGGAGGCAGGGGTCCCTACTGCATTAAAATCCAAAGTACACCGTGTTTCGGATCGTAAGGAAGGTATTTTTTATGCAGTGAGGGAATTAGCAGAATCGGGAGATATCATTTTAGTGGCAGGAAAAGGCCATGAAAATTACCAAGATATTCAAGGTGTTAAATACGACTTTGACGACAAATTAGTGCTAGGGGAGGCATTTAGCTAAGTTTGAATTCCCCTTGATTTTTTGCAATTTTATAAATTAAAACTCATTTAGATGCTTTATTACCTCTTCGAATACTTAGACAAGACCTTGAATATACCGGGCGCCGGTGTGTTTCAATACATCACGTTCCGTGCTTTTGCGGCGATTATTACGTCTCTAGGTATTGCAGCGATTTGGGGTAAATCGGTTATCTATCGCTTGCAAAGACTACAAATTGGAGAGGAAATTCGGGATTTAGGCTTAGAAGGCCAAATGGCAAAAAAAGGTACTCCTACCATGGGTGGCTTCATTATTTTGTTGTCCTTATTGATCCCAACCCTGCTTTTTTCGAAGGTGACGAACGTGTACATTGTTCTGTTAGTCACTTCGGCTATTTGGCTTGGTGCAGTCGGTTTTGCGGACGATTATATCAAAGTATTCAAGAAAAATAAAGAAGGTTTATCGGGTAAATTTAAGGTAGTTGGCCAAATTGGTCTCGGAATTATCGTGGGTCTAACGATGTATTTTAACCAGCACATTAAAGTACGTGAATTTGCCACTGATGGAACCTTTGTGGATCATAAATCACTCTTAACTACTGTCCCTTTTATGAAGGACAATCAGTTTGACTACAACATGTTATTGCCTAGTTTTATTCCTGATGAATATGTGTGGGTGGTTTATGTATTAGTCGTTATTTTCATCATAACGGCGGTGTCGAATGGAGCGAATATCACAGACGGTATTGATGGATTAGCGGCAGGAACATCGGTGATTATTGGTATTGCTTTGGCCATCTTAGCCTACGTATCTGGTAACAAGGTGATTTCCCAGTATTTAAATGTGATGTTTATTCCAAACTCGGGGGAGCTCGCTGTCTTTTGCGCGGCCTTCGTAGGAGCTTGTATCGGTTTTCTTTGGTATAACGCTTATCCGGCTCAGGTATTTATGGGCGATACGGGAAGTTTGATGCTGGGAGGAGTTATTGCCACCTTGGCGATTGTGATTCGAAAGGAGATGTTAATTCCTGTTTTATGTGGCATTTTCTTGATTGAGAATTTATCCGTGATCATTCAGGTGGCCTATTTTAAATATACAAAACGCAAGTATGGGGAGGGCCGTCGCGTCTTTTTGATGTCTCCTTTGCACCACCATTTTCAAAAGAAAAATTACCACGAATCGAAGATCGTTATTCGTTTCTTAATCGTGGGAATTATCCTAGCCGTTTTATCATTAGTCACTTTAAAATTGCGTTAATCGCAAACCTGTTTTGAGTCAAATCACTTTATTTCCCCGTTCGTCGTCTTTTTCAGAAATAATCCCTTTGCCTGCTTCTAAGTCAGAGAGTAATCGGGCATTAGTGATTAATGCCTTAGCGAATGGAACGATTGATAACCTTACTAATCTAGCGGAGGCGCGTGATACGCAAACCATGATTCGCTTGTTATCCGAGAACGGTCCGGTGGCTGATGTGTTAGATGCGGGAACGACGATGCGTTTTTTGACCGCTTATTATGCTGTGACCGGTGCGAAGAAAAAAATGACCGGAACCCCTCGTATGTGCGAGCGACCGATCGGAATTTTAGTAGATGCTTTACGTACATTAGGAGCAGATATCGCCTATTTGAACCAAGAGGGTTATCCTCCGATGCAATTAAATGGTTTCATCTATAGTGGGAACCGGGAGATTTCCATTCGCGGGGACGTAAGTTCGCAGTTTATCTCTGCGATTTTGATGGTAGCTCCTCTATTACCGGAAGGGTTAAAATTGCAAATTACGGGAGCGCTGGGGTCTAAACCTTACATCGAGATGACATTAGCTCAAATGCAACATTTTGGCATTCAGGCGAACACGGATTGGTCTAACGGAACGATAGAAATACCTGCTCAGTCTTATCATTTGAGTCCTTTTGCCGTTGAGTCAGATTGGTCAGGTGCTAGTTATTGGTATTCCATGGTGGCCTTGTCACCATTTGAAGGTAGTTCGTTAGAATTGTTAGGCCTAAAGGAAGATTCTTTGCAAGGCGATTCAGCAATTAAGGCCATTATGGAGCCATTGGGTGTGAAAAGTACGTATACGGGGCGTGGTTATTTGTTGACCAAAATTCCAGCCCAGTCTTCCCTCGCTTGGGACTTCACTGATTGCCCAGATTTGGCACAAACCATTTGTGTCGTGGCCGCTGTGAAGAATATTCCATTGACACTAACGGGTCTGGAATCCTTAAAAGTAAAGGAAACAGATCGCGTGTTAGCTCTGCAAAATGAATTAAAGAAATTAGGAGCGAGTTTAGTGGAGAAAGAAGCGAATCATTTGTATGAAGTGAAGGGGGATTTCGCGACTGTTTCTACGATTGAACCTATTGAAACCTATGATGACCACCGGATGGCGATGGCTTTTGCGCCAGTGGCTATGCAAAAAGAAATTACCGTATTAGATCCCTCGGTAGTGAATAAAAGCTATCCTAGTTTCTGGAAACATGTCTCCACTTTATTAACTTCTACGCTATGAAAAAAGTATTAACGCTCGGTTTAAGCCTATTGGCTTTCGCAGGTTTTGCCCAAAAAACCATTTTGCACTGCGGTTCTTTGATTGATGTGAAAACGCAAATTGTCTTAAAAAACCGTTCCATTGTGGTGGAGGGAAAGAAAATTGTTGCTGTTTCGGAAGGCTTTTTGAGCCCCGCAAAAGTTGATGTGGTGATCAATTTAAAAGATAGAACGGTGATGCCGGGATTGATTGATTCTCACGTTCACTTGGAATCAGAAACGAATCCAGGTGCGTATTTAGATCGCTTCGTGAAGAATCCAGGGGACGTGGCCTACCAAGCTTTAGGCTATGCGAAGAAGAATTTAATGGCTGGATTTACAACTGTGCGTGATTTAGGCGGTACCCATGTGGTGATTAGTCTGCGCAATGCGATTAATAAAGGTGTGGTGGAAGGTCCACGCATATTTACGGCAGGTGTTACGATAGGGACAACCGGTGGGCATGCGGATGATACGAACGGGATTAATGAAGCTTTTAAGAAGGATTTAGGTCCAGAAGATGGTGTCGTAAATGGCGTTGCGGACGCGGCTAAAGCCGTACGTCAGCGTTATAAAGAAGGTTCAGATTTAATTAAAATCACGGCTACAGGTGGCGTTTTAAGTTATGCCAAAGATGGTTCAGGTGCTCAATTCACCGATGAAGAAGTTCGTGCTATCGTTCAAACGGCAAAAGACTATGGATTTAAAGTGGCAGCTCATGCACACGGAAAAGAGGGCATGAAGCGTGCCGTTTTAGGTGGTGTTTCCTCTATCGAACATGGAACATACATGGATGAGGAAGTGATGGAATTAATGAAAAAGATGGGGACCTATTATGTGCCCACTGTCATTGCGGGCCGCTCAGTAGCAGATTCCTCTAAAATCCCAAACTACTACCCAGAAATGGTCGCGAAGAAAGCAGCTTCGATTGGACCCATCATACAAGGAACTTTTGCTAAAGCCTATAAAGCTGGGGTGAAGATTGCCTTTGGTACGGATGCCGGTGTTTTCGGTCACGGAAAAAATGGCTATGAATTCATTTTAATGAACGAAGCAGGAATGCCCGTATTGGAAGCCATTAAATCAGCGACCGTCAGTGCGGCAGATTTATTAGGCCAAAGTGATTTGATCGGATCCATCGAAGTAGGAAAGGCAGCAGATATCATCGCGGTTCCTGGAGACCCAGTTGCTGATGTTAAATTAATGACGAAGGTGAACTTTGTGATGAAAGACGGTAAAGTCTATAAAAACTAGAAACAACTTAAAAAAAAGGGTCGGCTCGCATTTGCAAGCCGACCCTTTTTTTATGCGTAAGAAAATTTAGCGTAAAGCTGGAACTTGTTTTTTCAATAGTTCAAAAGCTCCAAAAAACAATCCTGAGAATAAGAATTGGCTGGCAATTGTATTCTTTAAGAAGGGAATACCTGCAGCGAAGCAGTTTAATAAACCAGTTACATCTTTCGTGTAAGCAATGTCAGATTCTACCCAAACTGCAAAGTTGGAAAGCAAGAAAAAGCCCATTGCCGCTGCCAGGTTAGTTCCGATGAAGCGAGAGGCATTAGCGGTTATGTTTGGACCTACTAGAGAAATAAGGGCGAACAAGCCCATATGAACGGCATCTATTCCAAACGAAAAACCTGGGAAAAAGGCATCATATAACGTGTTGTTTAAGATCAAATTCGATCCCCAGACTGCCAATAAAGTCCACGCTACTGCTTGTTTGCGATTCTGTAAATAGGCACCTACAAAAAGCGCCATTGAAGCCATTGGAGAGAAGTTAGCCCAACCTGGTCCGGCTAAAATCAATAGACGACTTGCGATAGCAAGTAAGATAAATGCGATAATGGTGGTGTTTCTTTTTGTCATGATCTATCATCGGATTCCCACAAGAATATTTTTTCTCGAGGTCTAAATAATTTCCAAAGGTAAAACAAAAGCCGTAATTTTACCCATTGAATTCGAATTTATGTCTAAATCACTTCCCAAAATCGGATTATTAGGTGGCGGCCAGCTAGGGCGAATGTTGTTACAAGCAGCGATCGACTTAGACTTGCAGATTGCCTGCCTTGATCCAGATCCAGAAGCATCCTGTCATACCTTGACGACCCAGTTTATGCAGGGGTCATTCCAGGATTATGATACGGTGTACCACTTTGGGAAACAATTCGATTTAGTTAGCATCGAAATCGAGCATGTAAACATCGAAGCGCTTGAGCAATTAGAGGCAGAAGGAATTAAGGTCTACCCGCAACCTCATCTGCTTCGAATGATTCAAGACAAGCGTATTCAAAAGACTTTTTTCCAAACCCACGGATTCCCCACAGCTGATTTCAGATTAATCGAATCAGCTGCAGAAATTATCGCTAATGAAGATTTTTTGCCAGCATTTAATAAGCTAGGTAAGGGAGGATATGACGGGAAAGGCGTACAATTTATAGGGACGGCAGCTGATTCCTCTAAAGGTTTTGATGCACCTGGTCTCTTAGAAAAGGCCATAGATTTTGACAAAGAATTGGCCGTGATTGTCGCACGCAATCCGCAAGGTGAAATAAAGGCATTCCCGGCAGTAGAGATGGTATTTCATCCCGTTCAAAACCTAGTAGAATTCCTCGTTTCTCCCGCTGCCATTTCGCCTGAGATTGAAAAAGAAGCGGAGCAAATTGCCGTCCGTTTAATAGATAAAATGGGCTTAGTGGGGGTTTTAGCGGTGGAGATGTTTTTGACCAAAGACGGCCAAATCCTCATCAACGAAGTCGCTCCTAGACCACACAATTCTGGTCATCAAACTATCCGCGCAAACGATACTTCGCAATATGAACAACATTTACGAGCGATTACCGGATTGCCATTAGGAGATACGAAGGCACATTCCTTCTCTGGGATGTTAAACTTATTAGGAGCAGAAGGCTTTACAGGTCCTGCGAAATACGAGGGATTGGATACGATTTTAGGGATATCAGGTGTTCATCCTTTTTTATACGGAAAGAAAATTACGAAGCCTTTTCGCAAGATGGGGCACATCACTTTGTTGGGAGAAACCCGCGAGGAGATTGAACATAAAGCAGAACAAGTAAAACAAAGCATACGCGTTATCGCATAAATAACTAGTTATGGTAGGAATTATAATGGGCAGTAGCTCGGATCTTGGAGTAATGCAAGAAGCCATTCAGGTTTGCAAGGATTTTGGAGTGGCATACGAAGTAGACATCGTATCAGCACACCGCACACCAGCAAAAATGATGCATTATGCCCAGCAAGCAAAGTCTCGCGGCATCCAAGTTATCATTGCAGGTGCAGGCGGGGCAGCCCATTTGCCAGGAATGGTGGCTTCTGCGACTATTTTGCCGGTGATAGGCGTTCCTGTAAAATCATCGAATTCAATTGATGGCTGGGATTCGGTCCTGTCTATTTTACAAATGCCAAATGGGGTTCCCGTTGCGACAGTTGCCCTGAATGCGGCTAAAAATGCTGGATTATTAGCCATCCAAATGTTAGCGATTTCTGATGAGACTTTGGCAACAAAATACACCGCCTACAAAGCGGAATTAGAAGATAAAGTGGCAGAAATGAGCCAAGAAACGAAAGCTAAATTTTCCAAATAATGAGTGAGAACGAAGAAAGCAGCAAATTGCCCGTCATCACCTTGGGCATTCTTTTATTAACCTTAGTAGGCTTAATCGCCGTAGGATTTGAGCACTTTGTCAGTCCTGATAAGGATGAATTAATCAAGGCGGAGAAATTTGTGGAGCCAGAGGAAGAGGTTTTGCCAGAAGCTACACAAGTGGTGATCGATTCTACGCAAGATCCTGCAGATTCATTGATCGTTCCCAAGGATTCCCTAATCAGCAAGTCTGAGGAAGAACAATTAGCGGAACAAAAGAAAGAAGCAGAAGCGGAAGTAGTTCCAGAAGTAGCTGCACCTGCCGGAAAATCACATGCCATCACGGTCGAAAAAGGGGAGACCTTTTCAGCAGTTGCGCGCAAATTTGGTTTGAAAGTGGATCAATTAAAAGCCTTAAATCCAGGGGTAAATCCAGATGGAATTAAAAGTGGTGTGACTAAATTAAACGTAAAAATTCAAGCGATTCATACGGTGGGACCTGGCGATATTATGCGCAAAGTAGCGGAGAAATATGGCGTTAGTAAACAATCAATTATGGACGCGAATCACAAGAAAGATGATATTACGCTTCGAGGTGAAGTACTTATCATTCCCTTGAAAAAATGATTTTAATTGGTTTGATACCACTTTTGTGGCTCTTTTTTAGTTTTGGTGAAGTAGATGCGAAGCTTCGCATTTGTGAGCCTGCTAAATTAGAATCGCTTGATTGGGAAGAGTTTAAGTGGTTATATAAGCAACAGGATTCTACTTTTTCTGGGGATTCCGTTGCCCACTATGTCTTTATTCGCATTAATCCAGATGGTTCTCGCGAGACGCGTGAAGTTGCAGCATTGCACCAGCCTTGGACGGATTTATTAGCCTCAGAAATTGATTCCTTCGAGGTAAAAAGGGATAGTTTAATTAAGCGCATTCACTCACCCTACCGCTTAAAATACACTTCGACTACTCGAAATAAGAAGCAACAATTAGCCTTGCAAAAAAAGGGTTTCTCCAAAGCCTTTATCTCCTTTCATAACTTCGGATTAGCCGCTGATGGGGCGATTTATCGCAAAGGTAGATACCTAAAAAGAGGAATGATCTACGATCAGTATGGATATAAAGCGAAAGAAATAGGCTTGTATTGGGGTGGTGATTTTGTGGGTTTCCCGGATCCAGGCCATATTCAGGCTTTTTTGAATTCGGCGAGTTTAATTCAAAAATACCCGGAAGTTGCTTTAGAATACGAGCCCTTTAAAAATGCTTACGAACGTAATTATTTCAAAAAAGTGGATATCGGTAAAGAAGAATTAGTAGAAGACTCCCGTGATTTATTGACTGCATTAAATAAGCTTCGCGAAAATAAGCCCTGCGCTTGCTCTCAGGCGATCCCTTTTCCTGCGTCTGCTTCTAATCTCCAGTTGAAACCGTACACCATAACCGTGCTAGCCAACCTGCAGGAAAATTATATTTTCATCCAAAAAGGTTCTTACGGTTACTTTTATTCAACGGGACGTTGGAAGTTAGACTAGAAATTGAAATTATATCCGCGTAAAAAATCTTCGATTTTCAACCGCTTTTTCCCCTCCATTTGCCATTCCAAGATATTGATGTAGCCGTCTTTGCAGCCTACACGTAAAAACGTTTTTTGATCTGTATCCCAAACGCCCACTCCTAAATCAGGAATGATCTCTGGGTGAAATTCTACCCCCACTAACTTGCAATTTTTACCTTGAAATTTCGTGTGGGCTCCAGGGAAAGGATGCATTCCACGGACTAAATTTACAATTTCTCTTCCAGTTCGATTCCAATGTACTTCACCGGTACTGCGTTGTAATTTAGGCGCAGATTTTAGCTCAGCGATTTCTTGTTGTGGAGTGGGATGAATATCTCCTTTTTCGATTGCTTTAGCCGTTTTGACTACCAATGCTCCCCCCTTATTCATTAGGCGTTCATAAAGTTCGCCTGTGGTGTCTGTGGCAGAGATGGGTTCTGTTTCTTGGAACAATAAGTCCCCTGTGTCGATCTCGTGTTGTAAAAAGAAGGTAGTTATACCTGTTTCTGTTTCGCCATTAATCACTGCCCAATGTATGGGCGCCGCTCCGCGGTAGTGCGGCAGTAAGGAGGCGTGTAAATTAAACGTGCCCATGGGAGGCATATTCCAAACCGCCTCAGGTAGCATGCGAAAAGCAACAATAATCTGTAGGTCTGCTTGATAAGAAGCTAATTCAGTGAGAAAGGTTGGGTCTTTTAATTTTACCGGTTGTAAAACGGGTAAGCCCACGGATTCTGCATATAGTTTAACCGGAGAGGATTGTATTTGCTGTCCTCGGCCAGCGGGTTTGTCAGGCGCGGTCACAACGGCAACCACGTCCATTTTAGCTTCTACTAAGGCTTGTAAACTCGCTACTGCAAACTCTGGTGTTCCAAAAAATATAATCCGCATCCTTGATTTTGATTGTTTGTGGAATCCGTCTGAATTTTATTATCTTTGTTGTCTATAAAACAACCCTTACGTGCTGTTAGAAAAACAAAAACTTTAGTTACGAATCCGAAACAAAACTACAAATAAATTAGGTAGAACGGTCGGAGGCCGTTCTATTTTGTTTTTAAGCACTGAGGTAAAACCCTAAAAAGAGTATGGCAAAGTTTCAATATTACACGGCAGAGGCGCTAGAAAAATTAAAAGCGGAATTACATCATTTGAAGATTACAGGTCGTTCAGATATGGCCAAACAAATCGCGGAAGCTCGCGATAAAGGTGATCTAAGTGAGAACGCAGAATACGATGCAGCAAAAGATGCACAAGGTTTATTGGAATTAAAGATTTCTAAATTAGAGGAAATTATTTCCGTTGCCCGTGTGTTAGATGAATCAACTATTGATTTATCCGTTGTTTCCATCTATTCAATCGTTCAAATTAAGAATACAAAAAACGGAGCCACTTTCACATATACCATCGTTTCAGAAGAAGAGGCTGATTTGAAAGCGGGGAAAATCTCAGTTTCATCTCCGTTTGGAAAAGGTTTATTAGGCAAGAAAGTGGGGGACTTAGCAGAAATCACTGCTCCAGCTGGTAAACTAGAGTTTGAGATTATGTCTTTATCCCGTTAGTGACGAGGACCAAAGATGGCAGATCCTACTCGAACCAAGGTGGCTCCTAGTTCAGCCGCGATCAAATAATCACCTGACATTCCCATGGACAATTCAGTCCATTCTACAAGACCGGTCGAAACGCCGGTTTTGTTGTTTTTAAGCTGATGGAAAAAATCCGCCAGACTCTTGAATTCGCGTCGAATCTGATTTTCATCCGCCGTGAAACTCGCCATCCCCATTAAACCCACGATGCGGATGTTTTTCATCTCTGCAAAAGAGGCATCTGCTAACAAGGCTTCGGCTTCCTTGAAATCCAAACCAAATTTACTTTCCTCTGTCGCAATAAAAATTTGTAAAAGGCAGTTAATGACACGGTTATTTTTAGTCCCTTGCTTATTGATTTCCTTCAATAAATGAAGTGAATCCACAGAATGAATTAGGTGCACAAAAGGTGCGATGTATTTGACTTTATTCGTTTGCAGGTGCCCTATTTGATGCCAAAGAATGTCTCCAGGCAACACTGCCTGCTTTTCGACCATCTCTTGCACTCGGTTTTCTCCAAATTCAATCGCCCCCGCCGCATAAGTTTCTTTCAATTCGTGAATGCTTCTCGTCTTGGTCACCACAATAAGTCGAGCAGAGCTGTCGTTTAATTGCTTGTTAATCAAGGAAATTTGTTCTGCGATGGCCATAGGGCGGAAAGGCTAAATTTTGTTTGGACGAAAAAATAATATTAAAATTAATTTATTATTTTTGATTCAAGAGTAAAAGATTAAATAAAGCAATTAAATGGAATCGGATAATTCGAGGGAAAACGAAAGTGAATTGAAGCGTCGAGTGACCTGGTTAACGCTATTGGTTTTCCTATTAATAGCCTACATTGTCGTAGACAAGTTTGGCTTGCTTGATCGATTCTTTCAGCCTTCTCAAGCGGAATTTGTGGAAAATGCACAAGTAAAGCTGGATTCTGTCGCGGAGCAATTGAATTTACGTTTGGTCCAAATCAAAAAACTAGGCGGTAAGGTAAGCGAGCTAGAAAAGGCAAAAGCCCAAATCTTAGGCGATCAAAAGCATTTAAGTGATATCGATCCAGCAGAATTCCAAAAGAAATTAAGCTACTATTTGCACCTATTGGGTCAGAAGGATGCGGAAATCAAAAAATTAAAGAAAGAAAACGTTGTTTTAATTCTACGCAATGATTCCCTTAGCCGCGAAGCCCAAATTCTAAAAGTAGGTTTAGTTAACATCCAAAAGGCATTAGAGGATTCGAGTAAGACGTTTGGTCTTAAGGAAAGAGAACTAAGTGAAAGATCTCGCGTACTTGAAATTAGAAATAAGGAATTAAGCGAAAAGGTGAGTGCTGCCGCTGCCTTACGTGCTGAGGGGGTAAATGTATATGCCATCTCCTCCCGTGGAAAAGAATCTTCAGTAAATAATCAAAAAGCGCGCAAAGTAGATAAAATCCGTGTGATGTTCCATTTACAAGAGAATGCACTCGCTAATAAGGAGATTAAAACAGTCTTCTTGCGGATCATCGAACCTACGGGTACTACTATTTCAGATTATAATTTAGGTTCGGGCACCTTTGATTTCAAAGGTCGCGAACTTACATTTACTAGTCGTCAGCGTATTTTCTATGAAAATAATCACCAATCAGTGGAATTTATCTATTCCAGACAGAATGGTTTCAAAGCCGGTAAACACGAAATTGAGCTGTACGCAGAGGGGTATTTGATTGGCCTAGGGACCTTCGAAGTGCGCTAATCCTAAAATATTGTTGTTAACGTTTTGATTGTGAAGGAATATTCGTACCTTTGCAGTCCAAATTTTTACCAGTTTTTAAACAACAATTTTTTTATGGAATTAAAAAACTATGAGACGGTGTTCATTTTAACTCCCGTTTTGTCTGAACAACAGACAAAGGACACTGTTGAGAAATTCAAGAATCTGTTGGTAGAAAACGGTGCGCAAATCGTTCACGAAGACGCTTGGGGCTTACGTAAGTTAGCTTACCCGATTCAGAACAAGCATACTGGATACTATCAAATTTTCGAATTCGCAGCAGCTCCTACCTTGATTGCTAAATTAGAATTAGAATACAAGCGTGATGAGCGTGTAATTCGTTTCTTGACATTAGCATTAGATAAGCACGCTGTAGCTTACAACGAAAAAAAGAGAAAAGGATTAGTAGGTAGAAAACCAGAAAAAACAGAAGCATAATATGACACTAGTTAACGAACCTGTAGATAAGAACGGAAACCGTAAGAAGTATTGCCGTTTCAAGAAATCTGGTATTCAATACATTGATTTCAAAAACCCAGATTATTTATTGAAGTTAGTGAATGAGCAAGGTAAGATCTTACCTCGTCGTATCACAGGAACTTCATTAAAATTCCAACGTCGTGTGGCACAAGCTGTTAAGCGTGCTCGTCACTTGGCTTTGATGCCTTACGTGGCTGACGGTTTAAAATAGTACCTTATCCAATAAACATTTGATTGAAAACATAAGATGGAAATTATATTAAAAACAGATATTGCTGGATTAGGTTACAAAAACGATATCGTTGCAGTGAAAGCTGGTTACGGTCGTAATTACTTAATTCCACAAGGATTCGCTATCATGGCGACTCCATCTAACCGCAAGGTTGTAGCGGAAAACATCAAGCAAGCTGCTCACAAAGTGGAGAAAGTTCGTCAAGATGCATTCGATTTAGCTGCAGCTATCGGTGAAATGACATTAACTATTCCTGCGAAGACAGGTGATAGCGGAAAAATCTTTGGTCGTGTGACTAGCCTTCAAATTTCAGAGATGTTGAAAGAAAAAGGTTTCGATATCGATCGCAAGAAGATTTCATTCGATACAGAAGTGAAGACTATCGGCGATTATGCTGCTACGCTTGACTTACACAAAGAAGTAAAACACAAGATTACTTTCTCTGTGGTTTCAGAATAGTATTTGAAACAAAACGATAAGAAGGAATCGCGCTGAGTAATCGGCGCGATTTTTTTTGCGCTATAGTTGTCCTGCGGACTTGGTCACGGCTGCGCCGTTTAGTCGTCCTGCGGACTTGGTCACGGCTGCGCCGTTTAGTCGTCCTGCGGACTTAGTCGGCGCTTTGCGCCTTAGTCATCGCTGTGCGATTTAGTCACGGCTGCGCCGTTTAGTCGTCCTGCGGACTTAGTCGGCGCTGCGCGCCTTAGTCATCGCCGTGCGATTTAGTCATAAAATGCCAGCACAAAAAAAATCCGAAGGGGAATTTCTTCCCCTCCGGACTTTTTGACTAAGTTGCGAAGCAACGACTAAGTCTCGAAGAGACGACTTTTTTTCGACTAAGTTGCGAAGCAACGACTAAGACGAAGTCGACTAAGCCGCCTGCTGCGACTACGCTAAAGCTGCTTTCAAATTCGTATCTAAAGCCTCTAAGAACTCTTCTGTGTATAAGTAGTGTTCTCCGTGGTTTACTTTGTTGCCGTGGATACAAACCGCTAAGTCTTTGGTCATTTTACCAGACTCTACTGTCTCAACACATACTTTTTCCAATGTTTGGCAGAAATTAATCAAAGCCGCATTGTTATCTAATTTACCACGGAACTCTAAACCTCGTGTCCAAGCGAAGATAGATGCGATTGGATTCGTAGAAGTGGGTTTTCCAGCTTGGTGATCGCGGTAGTGACGAGTCACTGTTCCGTGTGCAGCTTCTGCTTCCATCACTTTTCCGTCCGGAGTAATTAATACAGACGTCATTAAACCTAATGAACCGAAACCTTGAGCTACAGTATCAGATTGAACGTCTCCATCGTAGTTTTTACAAGCCCAAACAAAGTTACCGTTCCACTTTAACGCAGAAGCAACCATGTCATCGATCAAACGGTGCTCATAAACGATACCTTTTGCATCAAATTTCGCTTTGTAATCTGCTTGGTAGATCTCTTCGAATATATCTTTGAAACGACCATCGTATTTCTTTAAGATCGTATTTTTCGTAGATAAGTATAAAGGCCAGCCTTTGCTCAATGCCATGTTAAAGCAAGAGTGTGCGAAACCTTTAATCGATTCATCCGTATTGTACATGGTCATCGCCACGCCGTCCCCTTTGAAGTTATATACTTCGAAAGTTTGCGCAGCACCACCATCTTCTGGTTGGAATGTAACGGTTAATTTACCTTTTCCTTTGGTTACAAAATCAGTTGCACGGTATTGATCACCGAACGCGTGACGACCGATCATGATAGGAGCAGTCCAGTTAGGAACTAAACGAGGAACGTTAGCGCAAACGATTGGCTCACGGAAAACAGTGCCATCTAGGATGTTACGAATCGTTCCGTTAGGTGATTTCCACATTTGCTTCAAATCAAATTCAGCTACACGAGCCTCATCTGGAGTGATGGTAGCGCATTTGATACCTACACCGTATTTTTTGATTGCCTCAGCTGCTTCGATGGTTACTTGGTCATTCGTCTCATCGCGGTATTCTACACCTAAATCATAGTATTTAATGTCTAGATCTAAATAAGGCAAGATTAATTTATCCTTGATGAATTTCCAGATAATTCGAGTCATCTCATCGCCGTCTAATTCAACGACTGGGTTGGCAACTTTAATTTTTTCCATTTTTGTTATATCAAAATTTTGATAGGTTGTGTTAATCTTGCAAAGGTAAAGACTAAATCTTTTTTCCTCCATTATTTTGGGGTATTTTTGTCAAAATGCTAGCTTTTTTTTGATGGAAACCGTAATTAAGATCTCATGCAAGGATGAGAAAGGATTAGTTCACAAAATAACAGGGGTCTTATTCTCGAAATTGGTGAATGTCACTCAGACTAATGAGTTTGTGGATGAACAAAAGGATCGCTTTTTTATGCGGGTATCTTTTACGGGAGCAACTGATTTGCTTTCCTTGAAGCAGGATATTGAAGTCGTTTTACCTTTCGATGCACAAGTGGAAGTAATCCCACCTGCTAAAAAGCGTGTATTCATATGCGTGACTAAAGAGCATCATTGTTTAGGGGATTTACTAATTAAATCTCAATTCGAAGATATGCCTTTTACTATCGTGGGTGTATTGGGGAATCACGCCGTTTTGGCCCCTTTGTGTGCCCAATTTTCCATTCCATTCACGCACCTGCCTGCAGAAGGTTTATCGCGAGAAGAACATGAGGCGCAATTGAAGCAGTTGATCGATGCGGAAAATCCTGATTTGATCGTTCTAGCGAAGTATATGCGCATTTTAACTCCGGATTTTGCGTCGGCTTATTTGGGTAAAATGATCAATATTCATCATTCTTTTTTGCCCGCATTTGTAGGAGCAAATCCGTACCAGCAAGCTTTTCAGCGAGGTGTGAAGATTATTGGCGCAACGGCGCATTTTGTGACAGATGATCTAGATGAAGGTCCAATTATTTGTCAGGATGTGGTGTCAGTGAATCATTCTTATGATGCGAAGCAAATGTCGAAAGCGGGAAAAGAAGTCGAAAAAATGGTTTTGGCCAAAGCATTACAACTCGTACTCGAAGATCGCGTTTTTATTCACGAAAACAAGACGATTTTATTTGATTAAAATTTGCCTGAAATAGCGTAAATTGCAGTCCTTTTTTTAAATACTATGTTTGAGAATTTAAGTTCGAAGTTAACCACTGCTATGCGTACCCTAAAAGGGAACGGTAGAATTACGGATATTAACGTTGCTGCTACGGTGAAGGAAATTCGCCGCGCCTTAATGGATGCGGACGTTAACTACAAGGTAGCGAAAGAAATTACGGATCGAATTAAAGATCAGGCGATGGGCCAAAAAATCCTCATTGCCGTAGAACCTGGACAATTATTAATTAAAATTGTTCACGAAGAATTAACCCAATTAATGGGTGGCCAAAAGCAGGATATTAACCTGAAAGGAGATCCATCGGTCATTTTAATTGCGGGTTTACAAGGATCTGGTAAGACGACTTTCTCGGGTAAATTAGCTCAATACATTAAAAAAGGGGGACGTAATGTGCTATTAGTAGCCTGCGATATTTACCGTCCAGCGGCAATCGACCAATTGAAAGTATTGGGAGAGCAGGTAGGGGTGGAAGTATACGCTGAGCCTGAAAATAAAAATGCAGTAAGCATCGCGGAGAACGCATTGTCTTATGCCCGTAAAATGGGTAAAAAAGTAGTCATCGTCGATACGGCGGGTCGTTTAGCGGTGGATGAGGCGATGATGAACGAGATCGCAGCCGTAAAAGAGGCGATTAAACCAACGGAGATTTTATTCGTTGTGGATTCGATGACGGGTCAAGATGCGGTGAATACGGCCAAGACCTTTAACGATCGATTAAACTTTGATGGCGTTGTCTTAACGAAATTAGATGGTGATTCTCGCGGTGGTGCGGCTCTTTCCATACGTCAAATTGTAGATAAACCTATCAAATTCATTTCTACAGGGGAAAAAATGGAGGCCTTGGATCAGTTCTATCCTGATCGTATGGCAAACCGTATCCTCGGAATGGGGGACGTTTTGTCTTTAGTAGAGCGTGCGCAACAGGCTTTTGATGAAGAGGAGGCGGCTCGATTAAATAAGAAGATACGTCAAAACAACTTTACGTTTGAGGACTTCTACGCACAGTTACAGCAAATCAAGAAGATGGGTAACATCAAGGACTTGATGGGTATGGTGCCAGGAATGAGTCAAGCCGTGAAGGATGTGGACATTTCCAATGATTCCTTCAAGCCGATTGAAGCGATCATTAGTTCGATGACTCCGAAGGAGCGTCAAAATCCAGATATTTTGAACCCATCTCGCAAGAATCGGATTGTGGCAGGGTCGGGAACGTCGATTCAAGAGGTGAATAACCTGTTGAAGCAGTTTGAAGACATGCGCAAAATGATGAAGATGATGAACAAGGTTCAAGATGGAAAGATGAAGATGCCTAATTTAGGGGGCATGTTCAAGCGCTAATTATTTTCGAATTAGCGCTCCTATTTCCTTCTCGAATCCTTTCATTAAGCGATCCATTGTGGACTCAATCACCTTATCTGTTAAGGTTTGAGACTCATCCTGTAGCGTAAAGCTCACGGAATAAGCCTTCTTGCCCTCGCCTAAGTTTTTGCCTTCGTAGACGTCGAATATCGACACATTTTTCAGTAAATTCTTCTCGTATTGCTCTGCAAGTTTGCGAATCGCTTGGTAGCTAACCGTTTTATCTACGACAAGGGATAAGTCACGACGTACCTCAGGGAATTTAGAAATCTCCTGGTAGACGAAGTCTGCTTTTTCTTGTTTTACCCAGTAATCCCAGTCGAAATCCGCGAAGAATACGTCTTGTTTAACTTCCCATTTGGCAGCCAAATTAGGGTGAATCATCCCTACCTCTAGACACGCTTTTTTGTTGATGGAAATGCGTAACCCAAAGGCAAAAACACTCGAATTTTCGATCGTATCGGTCTCAAACTCAGTTACACCTAAGGAGCGCATTAGCTCGATGCTTACTTGGTATAAGTGGTGAAGCGCGGTTTTAGTAGGTGCGCTTGACCAGGTTTCTCCAGCCCATAATCCTGTCGTAAATAAGGCTAAATGTCTTTTTTCGATGTATTTAGCGCCTTTTTTGTGATAGGTTTTGCCAAATTCAAAGATTTTCAAATCTTTTTGGCGGCGGTTAATATTATGAGCTAAGACTTCTAATCCGGCAAAGGACATGTGTTGTCTCATGACGCCTAAATCTTCAGAAAGACGGTTGAGGATTTCTACCGTTTCAAAGGATAAATCTTTCGCAATGGATGCGTGTGCATCGGCTTTTGTTAGCGAGTTGGTAATGATTTCTTGGAATCCTTTAGCCGTTAAAATCTGGGAGATATTCAACTGCACGCGTTCCTTGTCTAACAAAGGGAATTCTGAGATGAAATTCGCACTCAAATGATCCGATAGCGGGATGTTATCCAAACCATGGATACGTAAGATTTCCTCGATGATATCCGCTTCCCTCGTCACATCGACGCGGTAAGCAGGGGCGATGGCTACGAATTCGTCGCCTTTGTCAGCTTCGATTTTGAAATCCAACAATGTTAAAATTTCTTTGATTCGCTCTGAGGCTAATTCTACTCCAATGTATTGTTGCACACGACGCACACTGACAGGTATGCTAACTAATTCAACCTGAGTAGGATAATAATCGATTGGTTCAGACGTGATTTTACCTCCGGCTAATTCTTGTATTAATTGGGCCGCGTATTCTAATGCGAATAATTTTGCTTGAATATCCGTGCCACGCTCGAAACGGAAGGAAGCATCGGTTTTAAGTCCGTGAATTTGGCTTGCTTTCCGAATGCGCTCCGGTTTAAAGTGAGCCACTTCTAAGAAAACACGCGTTGTGCTGTCTTTAATGCCAGAATCTTCTCCGCCCATCACGCCAGCTATGCCAATAGCGCCTGAAGCATCGCATATCATTAATTCTTCGCCCGTTAATTTGCGTTCAATGCCGTCTAAGGTCTTGAAAACGGTTCCAGCTGGTAAAGAATCAACGATTAATTTACCACCTTTAATCTCATTCCAATCATAGGCATGCATAGGCTGGCCTAAACCATGGCAGATGAAATTAGTGATGTCGACCACATTATTAATGGGACGTAATCCGATAGCAGCTAGACGTTCCTGCAACCAGGCTGGTGATGGCGCTACTTGTATACCATCGATGGTGATGCCGCAGAAACGATCGCACCCCGCATCTTTTACCTCGACAGCGATGGGATGTGCATTACTTTCAATTACTAAAGCAGGTGATGGCAATTGTATTGGTAGGCCCGTTACAGCCCGAATATCACGAGCTACCCCCCAGTGAGAGGCAGCGTCGGCGCGATTTGGCGTTAATCCAATTTCTAGAACTAAATCTCCTGCGATGTCAAAATACGATGCCGCTGGTGTGCCGTTAGGCACTTGCGTATCAAGTACTAAAATGCCATCATGAGATGTTCCAATTCCAATTTCATCTTCTGCACAAATCATTCCCTCTGAGGGCTGCCCGTAGACTTTGCGCTTCTCGATTTTGAATAATGCTGTGCCTTCTTTATCGTATAATTGGGTGCCAGGTGTGGCAACGATCACTTTTTGGCCTGCTGCCACATTCGCAGCTCCACATACAATCGTTAATATTTCATCCAAACCAGCGTCCACTGTCGTGAGACTCAAGGTTTTCTCTTTCACTTCGAATTTCTCGCAGGTTAACACTTCACCTACGACGAACCCTTTCAATCCACCAGGAACTTTATCGTGCGGCTCAATGCCTTCCACTTCTAGTCCTGTGTTAGTTAATAAAATGTCTAATTCTTCTGGGCTACCTTGGGCAGGAAGCTTCGAAATATCAATAAAATCGCGTAACCAATTAAGGGAAATTTTCATCTGTCTAATTAACGAGTAAGCTTCATTTTGTAATCCACGGAAACTTTTCCTCGCGTGATATCACTTAACTTATTTTTAATAAGGCGCTTCTTCACAGGATTCAAGTGATCCGTAAACAAAATACCTTCGATATGATCATATTCATGTTGGATGATGCGGGCTGCAAGGCTTTCAAAAACATCTGTTCTTTCTTCTCCATGCTCGGTCCAATAGTGAATTTTCACGTATTCAGGGCGATACACCTCACCGCGAATACCTGGGATCGAAAGACATCCTTCCTCGAATCCCCATTCATCTCCAGTTTCTTCCAAAATAGTCGGATTCACAAATACTTTCTTGAAACCAATTAATGACTCATCCACATCTTCATCCTTTTCTCCTTCATTCATGGGGCGACCGTCTACCACAAACAACCGAATGTCCATGCCAATTTGAGGTGCAGCTAAACCTACGCCGCTAGCCGCATACATGGTCTCGAACATATCTTCCGATAATTTGATTAAATCAATGCTACCTAATTCAATAGGGGATGCAACTTTTCTTAAAACAGGGTCCCCGTAGGGTATAATTGGATAAATCATGTCTATTAGCGCAATGCAAACAACAAATTTAGCAGAATTTATCCTTTGTTTTTCGTAATTTGCAGGGATTTTTAACCTAAGTAAGATTTAATAAAAAGATTATGAATAGAAACTTCTTTAAGGCACATCCTTGGCATGGCGTACAGATAGGGGACCATATGCCTGAATTAGTGACCGCGTTTATTGAAATAGTACCTACAGACACTGTTAAATACGAAATTGATAAGCAAACAGGATATCTCAAGATTGATCGTCCGCAGAAATTTTCGAATATTGTGCCTGCTTTATATGGTTTTTTGCCACAGACGTATTGTTCGGATGGTATCGCGGAATTAGCGCGTAAGTATTCGGGCAAAGATATTGAAAGAGGGGATGGTGATCCATTGGATATATTAGTGCTTTCAGAGCGTGCGATTACGCATGGTGATATTTTGTGTCAGGCGATTCCAATTGGGGGAATTCGCATGATTGATAAGGGTGAGGCGGATGATAAAATTATTGCGGTGTTGAAAGATGATCCGATTTATGGCAAATGGAAAGATATTTCGGATGCGCCTAAGGACATCGTGGAGCGTTTGAGACACTATTTCTGGACCTATAAAATGTTGCCAGGGGAAACTACTTCAAATGCGGTAGATATTGATGATATTTATGGTCGCGATGTGGCGTTTGAAGTCATTCGTCAGGCGCGCGAAGACTACCGTAAAAACTTTGGTTAATAACCTTAATTTAGATAAGCTATGTGGCAATTTGTCAAGTATTCGTTAGCGACTGTGGTCGGACTTTTTCTTTTTGCGATCGTCACTTTATTACTTTTGGCTGGCGTAGGTGCTGCCATCGGTAGTTCAGATGAGGTGTATGATTTGAAAGATAATTCGGTATTAAAACTGGATTTGAACCGCCCTATTGTTGAAAATGCAACGACGGAAGATAATCCTTTCGCGGCACTAACGGATTTGTATTTTGCACCGCCAGAAAATTTGGGATTAATTCAGGTTTTGTCAGCTTTAGAGCGCGCGAAAGTAGATCCTAAAATCAAGGGTATTTATTTAGATGCTAGTTTCCCCATTGCTGGATATGCTCAGCTATCCGAGATTCGGGAGGCGATTCAGAAGTTCCAAAAGTCAGGCAAATTCGTCTATGCCTATGCGAATTCGTATACAGAAAAGGGCTATTACATTTCATCTGTGGCGGATAAGACCTATTTAAATCCGAATGGTTTATTGGATTTTAATGGCATTAGCGTTCAATATACGTTTTACAAGAAAGCTTTAGATAAATTAGAAATTGAACCTTTAGTTTTCCGAGTAGGTACCTATAAGTCAGCGGTTGAGCCATTTATTCGTGAGGATATGAGTGAAGAAAACAAGGCGCAGACATCCTCCTTCTTACAATCAATTAACACGTATGTGTTTGATAAAATTGCCCGTTCTAAGAATATTCCGGTTCGTAAATTAGATCAAATTGCCGACAGCTTGCAGGCTTTCGAACCAGCTAATGCAGAGAAATTAGGGATGGTGAAGCAAGCATACTGGGATGAGTTTGAGGCCTTATTGAAAAAAGCCTCTGGGGAGAAAGAGAAAGTGATTTATGTGTCTGTGAATAATTATTTGAAGGCAAAGAATCCGATTGATGAGGTGGAAGGGAAGGATCGTATTGCTGTTTTAGTAGCAGAGGGAGAGATTTCTGGAACGAAGGCAGCAGAGGGAAATATTGGTTCAGATGATTTTGTAAAAGAATTAAAGAAACTGCGAGAAAGTAAATCAGTAAAAGCGATTGTGCTTCGTATCGATTCTCCAGGAGGATCTTCTTTAGCGTCTGACATCATGTGGCGCGAGATTGAATTGACTAAGAAGGTGAAACCTGTTATCTCGTCAATGTCGAATTATGCAGCTTCCGGCGGTTATTACATGGCGATGGGAACGGACGTGATAGTGGCTCAACCTACCACAATAACAGGTTCAATCGGTATTTTTGCGGCGTGGTTCAATGTGGACAATTTCTTGAAAAACACCTTGGGTATTACACAGGATCACGTGAATACACACGCAAATTCTAATTTTATGACATCGGCAGGGGCCTTAACCGATTTCCAAAAATCAGTGGTGCAGAACTCCGTGAATAAAGGGTACTTGTCATTTACCACAAAGGCAGCGGCGGGTCGTAAGATGACTTTACAGCGATTACAATCTTTAGCCGGTGGTCGTGTTTGGACGGGGGCACAAGCTAAGCAGATAGGTTTAGTGGATGAATTAGGTGGTTTGGATAAGGCGATTGAGATAGCTGCTGCTAAAGTGAAATTAAAGCCGGGTACCTACAAAGTGTCCGTTTATCCGAAGGCAAAGTCATTCGTAGACGAGTTGTTGAATTCAGCGACGTCTGAATCATCCCTTTCAGAGCGGTTACTAGCTAAAAATATGCCTTGGGCTTCGTCAGTTTTAGAGGTGAACCGTTGGAAAAAAAGAGAAGGCTTCTTAGCTATGATGCCTTATTTAATGGAATTTGAATAGAAATAAAGAGTATATGGTACGTAATAATTGGACTCGTGAAGAGGTAGAAAAAATATACAACCAACCTTTTTTGGATTTGGTTTATCAGGCGGCGACAGTACACCGCGAGAATTTTGACCCCAATGAGGTCCAAATTTCTACGTTGCTTTCCATCAAAACCGGTGGTTGCCCGGAAGATTGTTCCTATTGTTCACAAGCAGCTCGCTACCACACGAATGTGAAGGTACAGAAGTTACTTCCCTACGAGGAGGTAATTCAAGCGGCTAACCGAGCAAAAGAGAATGGGAGCTCTCGCTTCTGCATGGGAGCGGCTTGGCGCGAGGTGCGTGATAACAAGGACTTTGACCGGGTGTTAGACATGGTGAAAGGTGTGAATTCATTAGGTATGGAGGTTTGCTGTACCTTAGGGATGTTATCAGAAGAGCAAGCTCAGAAATTAAAGGATGCAGGTTTGTATGCCTATAATCATAACATTGATACGAGTGAGGAATATTACGATGATGTTATTTCGACGCGCACCTATGACGATCGCTTAGAGACGCTAGGAAACGTGCGTAAAGCAAAATTATCTGTTTGTTCAGGAGGAATCATCGGAATGGGCGAAAGTGCAGGAGATCGCATTGGAATGCTTTTGACGCTAGCGAATTTGCCTGAGCACCCTGAATCGGTTCCAGTGAATAATTTAGTTCCAGTGGAGGGAACGCCTTTCGAGAATCAAAAGACCGCTTCTGTGTGGGATCTTGTTCGCGTGATTGCCACTGCTAGAATCATGATGCCTAAGTCCGCGGTTCGTTTGTCTGCCGGTCGTTTAGAGTTAACTTACGAAGGTCAAGCTTTCTGCTTTATGGCAGGAGCGAATTCGATCTTCTCAGGGGATGTCTTATTAACGACACCAAACCCGGATACGAAATCAGATGCTGAATTGTTCCAAATCTTGAGCATTAAGCCTAAGGAAGCATTCAAAGATGCGCGTAAATCAGGCATTGAATTTAACCAGATTCCAAGTGCCCAAGGTTTAGAGCACACGCACTAATTTAGGTTAATAAAAAGGAAGCGCTATTTCGAAGGAGGTAGCGCTTTTTTTATAGGCTTTTTTGCATCCGGAAATGTTGTATTTCGCCAAACAACAAATAAGATTCCGCCACAATCCTATATCCAATCGCTTGGTAAAAGGGTACGGCATTTTCCCTAGCCTCCAATACGATTTCGGTCCAGCCTTTTTCAATGGCTTTCTCTTCTAAATAAGCCATAATGGTTTTCCCAATTCCTTTCCCTTGCGCTTTCGTAGCGGTGGCCACGCAGCGTACCTGACCTTGATTTTTTGCTGATTCATGCATACGCGCAACCCCTAGTACTTCTCCGTTTTCCACTGCGATGGCATGAATGGCTTGGTCCTCATCTGCTAATACTTCTGAGCCCAAGGGTTGATTCCAAGGTTCTCTTAATACGCTAAAGCGCAAAGCGTAATAGGCCTTCCAGTCGGATTCGGTTTGGGGTGATTTTATTTCTAGCATGGTGGTGAAAAAAAATGGCGCCACCCTGCGGGTGGCGCCATAAATATACTCGATTTCGATCCTATTTTGCAAAGTTTACAGCGCGCATTTCGCGAATCACCGTTACCTTGATTTGACCTGGATACTGCATCTCTTTCTCGATTTTCTGAGAAATGTCAAACGATAAGTTCGACGCTTTTTCATCGCTGACGTTTTCAGAATCGACCATGATACGTAACTCTCGACCCGCTTGAATCGCATAGCATTTTTGAACACCATCGAATGAAGTGGCTAGCGTTTCTAAATCACGAAGACGTTTCATATACGACTCCATCATCTCGCGGCGCGCGCCTGGACGTGAGCCAGAAATCGCATCACACACTTGAATGATAGGGGAGATCATGGAAGTCATCTCACATTCATCGTGGTGAGCACCAATCGCATTACACACTTCTGGATGTTCTTTGTATTTCTGAGCGAGCTCCATGCCTAGCAATGCGTGAGGAAGTTCTGGTTCTTCATGCCACACTTTTCCAATATCATGCAATAGACCCGCACGCTTGGCTAGTTTCGCATTTAATCCTAATTCAGCTGCCATGGTAGCACAAAGCTTCGCAACCTCACGGGAGTGTTGCAATAGGTTTTGACCATAAGAAGAACGGAAACGCATACGTCCCACCATCTTAATCAATTCTGGATGTAAACCGTGAATACCTAAATCAATCACTGTTTTCTCTCCTATTTCGATGATTTCGTCGTCGATATTCTTGCGTGTCTTATTTACGACCTCCTCAATGCGAGCGGGGTGAATACGACCATCTTGTACTAAACGGTGCAATGACAAACGAGCGATTTCGCGACGCACAGGATCAAATCCTGAAATGATAATCGCCTCTGGCGTATCATCCACAATGAATTCCACCCCCGTTGCGGCTTCAAGTGCACGGATGTTACGTCCCTCACGACCGATGATTTTACCCTTGATGTCGTCTGATTCAATATTGAAAACAGAAACACAGTTTTCGATTGCATTTTCAGCTGCCGTGCGTTGAATGGTTTCAATCACCACTTTCTTCGCTTCTTTCGTCGCCGTTAATTTCGCTTCTTCGATGGCTTGTTTCACTAAAGAACTCGCTTTCGATTCAGCCTCAGCCTTCAAGGCATCCATAATTTGTTGACGTGCTTCATCTGCTGAAAGACCGGCAATTTTCTCTAATTGGCTGATCTGATTCGCTAGCATCGCTTCCGCTTCTTCGCGTTTCTTCTCCACATCTTCCAGCTTCTTGCGGTAGTTTTCTTCTTTCGCTTGAACGCTTTGTTTGGCTGAATGTAGCTCTTGTTCAGTAGCCCGTTGTTGCTCTGCTTGTTGGGCTAAAATGCGCTCTTTTTCGCGTAGTTTTTGCTCGTTCTCTAACAGAATTCCTTTTTTGTTTTGGGACTCTTCTTCGAATTCAGCACGAAGACGAAGGAAGTTTTCCTTCGCTTCTAGCATACGGTCTTTCTTGATGTTTTCAGCAGTTATTTCTGCATTTTTTAGGATGTCTTCCGCTTTGCGTTGGGCCTCCCCTTCGATGTTTTTATTTACCTTCGAGTAGAATACTTTACCGGCAAATAACCCTCCTGCCGCAGCTATTAGAGGAATAATAATGGTTAATATCGTGGACATATAGAACGAATGTGTGTTTATACAGTAATCCCCGGAAAAATCGAAAGAAAAGGAAAATTATACTGTGAACTCAGCCGCAAGAGATAACAATTCATTGTTTTCTTCCAAGACGTCTTCTTGGAGTGAATTGTGTTCTGCTTCAAATTTCAAACCACACATGGCTAAATCGAGCGCCACCATCGCCATCACGGCTGCGGGATCTGAACTATTGGTTTCTCGTTCGTAATAACGAACTAGTTTGTTCACTAATGATGCTGCATTTCGTACGTAAGCCTCCTCACTTGGACTAACCTTTAAGGCGATACTTTGTATGCCTACCAGTAGATTACAAGGGATTTTAGGATTCATGGATTGCGTAATTGGTCAATGCAATGATCTATTTTTGTAATATATTCTTCTAACTTTTGTTTCAACTCAGCGGTGGGTACTGCTGTGTTATCTGTACTAGCTACAATTTTAGCGAAATTATCTGATTTTTTAAAGTTTTTCTCCAATTCTTTTAGCCGTCTTTGGGTTTTAGCAAGTTCCTCTGATTTTAGGGCTAGCTTTTGCTGTAGATCATCAAGTTCCGCCTGTTTTTGGACCAATGTGCCTTGAAATTCGTGTAAACGCGTCACCATCCCGCTGATCTTCAGCTTGAGGTTCAGGTATTGCATTTTTAATTCACTTTTCATTTTAGGACTAAGCTAGGTCTTCCGTTTTTCCAGGAGAATTCTTTGATGATAATAAAGGCCAAAATACAAATAAATCCGATGTTCTGACTGATGATCAACGGAATTTGTAAACGCGCTAAGATCGATCCTGACTGTATGGCGATCACCCCTAAACTGATGTACATGATGGCAGCCATCCAACGGTAGGGTGCAGGGTCGTATTTTTGGCCTCCTAGATAACACAATAAGGTCATCACCATCGCGGAAGTCAAGAAAGAATACGCACAGGCCATGTAGCCGTAGATGGGGATGAAAATAACATTCCCAAGCAGCGTGACGGCTAGTCCAGTCACCGTGATTACCGTACCCATATAGGTTCTGTTCGTCTTTTTAAACCAAACAGATTGCGTGTAATATACGCCTAAAAACAAGTTGGCTAACAACAGCACCGGTACTACTCCGATTCCCTCCCAATAGATGGATTGACGCAAAAATAGTCCTTGAATCCAGAATAAATTCGAACTCACTCCCACCCATAAAATCAAGCAAACGATCACAAACCAATGGCTCACGAGTGCTAAATTTGACTGCGAGTTTTCCGCTGATGAAGAGCCCAGAAAGAAAGGCTCTGCCGCGTACTTAAAGGCTTGAATAGCTAAACTCATAAATACCGAAAGCTTGTAGCAATTACCATAAATCCCTAAGGCATCTTCTGAGCTCCTCCCCGGATAAAATCCAGCTGGTAAAAACTCCTCTAACAGTAATCGATCAAACATGAGGTTGAACATCGCGGCTAGGCTCATGAACATGATAGGGTAGGAATACACCCATAATTTTCTCAATTCAGCTCCATCCCAAGTCCACTTGAAATCAGCAAAAGAAGAGCGCAACCAATAAAAGAGACTAGCGTTCGCGAGCAAATTAGCTAGAAAAATATAGCCTGCTCCAATGCTGGGGAAATACAAGTGCTGTAAAAAGGCAGGTCCCCAATGGCCTTCGTGCATTGGTTTTAACAGCGCTAAAAAGAACAGATTCAATCCTACATTTAAAAGGATGGAAACTATTTTTGCTTTGACGAAAAGTTGTATTTTTTGTTCTAATCTCAGGCGGGCAAAAGGAATTGCCGTTACCGCATCGATGGCTAAAATCAAGGCAAGCCAGCGCATAAATTGACCTTTCCCCTCATATCCGAGTTGCCCCATCAATGGATCTGCGAAGACAAATAAACCTAGCGTAAACAAGCTAGATGTTAAGATAATCGCGGTTAAAATGATGTTGTAATAGCGTTCAGGGGCTTCTTTCGCATAGCGAAAATAAGCCGTTTCCATTCCGTAGGTGTAGATGATATTTGCAATAGCCACATAACCGTAGAGTTTCACATTTACGCCCAAGGCGGCCGGCATAAAGGCGGCGGTATGGATAAATACCAATAAAAAATTTAGAGAGCGCCCTAGGATCGTACTGAAACCATAGGAAAGGGTTTCGCCAGCTAATTTTTTAAGAATGGACATGCGTGAAAGTTCGGTCAATTCTCAAAGTTACAATTTATTGCTTTTGATAGCCGATGATTTGGTAAAAATGCTCAGAATAACTTTCGCTGATCGGAATATGGTTCTCGCCTATTTTAATTTTTTGGCTACGAATCGATTCCATTTTGCTTAGTGAAACAATAAAGGATTTATGCACACGAATGAAATCGGTGGATGGTAATTTTTCCTCTATTGATTTCATCGTCATTCGACAAACAACCGGGAATTTTTGGGTTCTTAGGTGGATTTTAATGTAATCTTTCAAGCCTTCAATGTAAAGAATATCTTCGAGCATAATTTTCATTAAGGAATAATCCGCGTGAATGAAAATGAACTCTAATTTAGGAGCTTCGGCAGGTTTATGAAGGAGTTGTTTGCTCTTGTAATAGTCAAGTGCCTTGTGGCTAGCCTTCAAGAAACGCTCAAAATTGATGGGTTTTAAAACGTAATCGATGACATCTAAATTAAAACCATCTAACGCATATTGTTGGTAAGCGGTCACGAAAATGACCATCGGTTTTGTGGTTAAACTTTCCAGAAATTGCAAGCCTGTCATTCCCGGCATTTGAATGTCCAGGAATAATAAATCGACGGGATTATTCTCTAAGTATTCCACAGCTTCCATCGCATTTCGGCAGCGCTTTACGAGTTGTAAAAAGGGAACTTTGGAGATATTATCTTCGACTAGGTCTAATGCTAGACTCTCATCATCGACCGCCATACACTTTAGAAGGGTGCCTGGTATTTCCACTAAATTTTCCTCTGACATAGCTTAGACGTGTTGAATGGTGAGTGTGATGATAAAATCGGAGCCTGAGTCCTTCACAACTAATTTGTGATTAGTGGGGTACAATAATTCTAGACGGCGTTTTACATTCGCTAAACCGATGCCAGAACTTTCGTCCTTCGTCTCATTTATAGCTGTACCTTTTTTATTGGCCACTCTAAAATAAAGTTCAGATGCGCTGTCTTTTAATTCAATTTCAATGGTCGGATTTTCAATAAATCCCACCCCATGCTTAAACGCATTTTCCACGAAAGGAATTAATAACATAGGCTCAATGTTGCTTGATTTTGGCCCTAATTCATGAACAAAATTGATTTGAATATCATTGCCAAAACGGATTTTTTGTAGGTCAATATAACTTTCTAAATACACTAATTCCTTGCTGATGGGAACAATTGAATCATTGGTTTCATAAATCATGTAGCGCATTAATTCCGATAATTTCACCACCACAGGCTCCACCATTTCTGGTTTTCTGCGGGACAAGGAAACGACGCTATTTAATACGTTAAACATGAAATGCGGGCTGATCTGAGAACGTAAAAAAGAGAGCTCTGATTTCAATCGCTCATTCTCTTGTTCTTTCACTTGTTCATCCTCCTTCATTCGATCTGAAATCAGGCGATAAGAGGTTCCAATGGCCGCGTAAAACAATAATTGGAAAATCATGCGCATCATCGCACCTCTACGAGGCCCTCCTCCTCCGCCTCCTTGACTATCTGGGTGAATAAAATGAGAATAAGCCCAGTGAAACAATTCCTCATGTACCCAAAGCATAAATAGAATCGCCCCTGTCAGGGTTAATAAATAAATGATGACGCCTTTAGCCCGTAATAATTTAGGAAGTAAAATTTCCGTATTCAGGTAAAAGAAAGGGATATTGATGACTGTAAAGCTAGTCATGTAGACAATCCAAAAATAGGAACGGCGAATTTCCTCTGGGTTAGTGGAATTCGTATTGGGTCCTAACAGGATGGGAAGGGCAATCAGGAATGCCCAAAAAAACAAGTGCAATAACAGGTTCCTGAATTTAAAGGTCTTATATATCATGGGTTTTATGTTGCTTTTTGTACTCAGCGGATTCAAATTAAGAGAATCTTCCTTATATTTCCAGTATATTTTCTACCACTATCCTGATTGTGCCGATGAATTGGCAAAATGATTTTAGGTAGATTTGTCTAAACCTATCTTTCAAAATGAAGAAATTGCTCTTTTTATTGCTACTTGCCTCGCCATTAGGTGCTTGGGCTCAGCAATCGATTCCCCTCAATGACTTATCTGCTTTTGAACAGCCTAGTAAGAACTGGACTATTGAGCAGGCCGTTTTTGCTACCTATTCGGATACCCTATTTCAAGTAAGTCCCGGTACCGGTGTTTTGGTCAATACGTTAAGAGGTGGAAAATACCATCGTACGGATGATTTAAAGTCTAAAATGCAGCACGGTGACATCCGATTATTAGTGGACTTCATGTTGCCTAAAGGAATGAATTCAGGCATTTATTTGCAAGGTCGTTACGAGGTGCAATTGTATGATTCCTGGGGTAAGAAAACGGTAAAATACGACGACTGCGGAGGTATTTATGAGCGCTGGGATGATGCAAGAGGAAAAGGCAAAGAAGGATATGAAGGCTATGCACCTCGCCAAAACGCTAGCAAAGCACCCGGACTTTGGCAAACTGTAGAAATCGATTTTCAGGCACCTCGCTTCGATGCGAATGGTAAAAAAATTGCCAATGCGATCTTCAAAAAGGTAATCCTAAACGGATTGGTTGTTCAGGAAAATATCGAAGTATCGGGCATGACGCGTGGTGCGATTTTTGATAAAGAAGCGCCTTTTGGCCCTATCCTAATCCAAGGCGATCACGGTCCAGTGGCATTTAGAAACCTGCGATTTGAAACCTATGAAAAACCTACTGCCTCTTTAGGAGAAGTGTCATATGATTATTACACGGGTAAATTTACTGACCCAATTGTTCCCAGCACAAAGCCAGTTTCTTCAGGAAAATTACCGGCTTTAACCTACCGTGTCATTCCAGTGAACAATGATTATTTAATCCATTACAAGGCAGAATTGACGATTCCAGAGGATGATACATACGAATTTCAAACCTATTGGACGGGTTCTGGTGAATTGAAAATTGATGGAAAAGTGCTTAATCAAGGGGCTCATTGGTTCAATGAAATGGTTCCTGCCTCTACTTTTTTGAAAGCAGGGAAACATGTTTTAGAAATCATACATATCAAAGATTTTCCTTGGGGGCCTAAGGCTCTAGGTTTGAATGTGAAGCGCATCGGATCTCGACTAGTTTCACTTCACGAAAGAACTTCCTTGTTAGATCCAGATGCCGTGGGGCTTATCGAGGTCAAAGCAAATGCTGAACCGGTGCTGCAACGCTCCTTTGCCTTCCATCAAGGAAAGAAAAAGACGCACGTGATTCACGTAGGAGACCCTGCTGGATTACATTACAGTTACGACTTAAAACAAGGTGCGATTCTTCAAGTTTGGCGGGGTAAATTCTTAGATGCCACCCAGATGTGGGATAACCGAGGCGAACCTCAAACGTCTGAACCTTTGGGATTAACGGTCGTTCAGGAGGGCAAATTTCCCTTAGCTTTAGCGCATCAAGCGCAAGCGGATTCAACCGATTTAGTCTACAAAGGATATCGTTTAGAGGCAGGTCGTCCCATCTTTATGTACGAGTGGACGGCAGCTAAGTTGCGCGTAGAAGACCGCATTCAGCCTTCAGGAAATGGCTTAAAGCGCACTTTAACCTTGGTAGGAGCAAGTCCACAAAAGACCGATGTGGAGGCAGTTTTAGCTACCGGACATCATGTATCCATCTTACAAAATGGCCTTGCTTCGCAACCGGGTAACTTTATCGAATGGAAAGGGGCTGCTGCCGAACTATTGAAAATAGCTTCAGGGGCTCAACAAATTCGGGTGCCTTTTTCCGGAGCACAATTTACTTATGACTTGATTTGGTAACGATGAAAAAATATACAGCTTTTGTTTTATTGTTTGCAGTAGCGCTAGGTGCTTTTGCGCAAACAAAACCAACTTCTAAGAAGGAACAGGATTATTATGAAATTAAGACACTTCCTATCCCGAAAGAGATTTATTTAGAAGTGGGCGGCTTAGCAACGATGCCGGATGGTCGTTTAGCGGTGAGCACGAGGAGAGGGGAGATTTGGATTGTAGAGAATCCCTACCAAAAATCGAGTCACCAAACCTATTACCGTCGTTTTGCGAGCGGATTGCACGAGGTCTTAGGTCTTGCCTACAAGGATGGTGCCTTTTATTGCTCCCAACGCGGCGAGTTGACAAAGATTTCAGATACAGATCGCGATGGGGTGGCGGATTTATATGAACCGATTTACCAATTTGATTTATCTGGAAATTACCACGAATATACCTATGGTCCCGTAATTGATAAGAACGGGGATATGTGGGTGAGTTTGAATTTAGCCTGGGTGGGCTTTGGTGAAGGTAAGTTTGCCAAATGGCGTGGATGGTTCGTTAAAATCTTTCCAGACGGTAAAATGGAACCTTTTGCAGGTGGATTACGCTCCCCGGCAGGTTACAGCTTTAACGATGAAGGCGATTTGTTCTACGGCGAAAACCAAGGAGATTGGGTAGGTTCCGGTCGTGTTACACACTTAGCAAAAGGCGATTTTGCGGGTAATCCAGGAGGGCTTAAATGGGCGAAAGAACCGAATAGCCCCTTGAAACTTAGTCTAGAGGAAATTCAAGATAATGGCTCACCCATGTTTGAGGCAGCCAAGAAAAATCCTAAGATTAAATTGCCTGCCGTTTGGTTCCCTCATGCGATTATGGGGATTTCTACTTCCGATATTTTACAAGACACCACAAAGGGTAAGTTTAGTCCTTTCCCAGGTCAGTATTTCGTAGCAGATCAAGGACAATCCAAGGTAATGCGGATGGGTCTGGAGAAAGTGAACGGTGTATACCAAGGATTTGCGATAAACTACCGCGAAGGCTTTCAGTCAGGTATTTTGCGCGAACGTTTTGGCTTAGATGGCAGCATGTTCGTAGGAATGACTTCTCGTGGCTGGGGAAGTACTGGGAAGGATGAATTTGGTTTACAGCGCTTGTTTTGGAACGGGAATATGCCTTTTGAAATCGATATGATCAAAGCGAAGTCAGATGGATTTGAGTTTAGTTTTACCCAGCCAGTAGACGTGAATTCTGTTAAAAAAGCTGCTTCTTATGCCATTCGATCGTATATCTATAAATACCAACACCAATACGGAAGCCCGATTATTGAGCTAAAAGACTTGAAAATAAAAGGGGTAGAAGTGTCCGCAGATCGTAAGAAAGTACGCATTTCGATCGATGGAATTCGCCAGTATTTTATCCATGAATTCACCATAAAAGGGGTATTGAATGAGAAAGGCGAGCCATTGCTACATGAAACCGCTTATTATACCTTGAATGAAATTCCGATTGGGCCTGCTTTAGTGGCCGCGGCGCCTCAGGATGAAATTAAAACGACAGTTTCAGCAAGGGTCGTTAAAAATTCGTTAGGATATGAATTAGGCATCACAGGTCTATTGAAAAAACATACTTGCTCTGCCTGCCATGCGAAAGACAGCAAATTGATAGGCCCTGCCTTTACAGAAATCGCCAAGCGTAATTATTCGAATCAGAAAATTTTAGAGTTAGTCTATAAACCTAATCCGCAAAACTGGCCTGACTTTGCCACCGAAATGGCACCCATGAGTCACGTGCCTAAGGCGGATGTGTTAAAGATTGCGGGCTGGATTAATAGTCTTCGGGAAACGGAAGGACTGAAGAATCGGGACTAAATAAAAAAAGCTCTCTGCGATAAACAGAGAGCTTTTTTTAGGCATAATTAGTAGCTTATTTCTTAGCAGCAACGCTTCCTTGAATCGATAAAACGATTTGAGAAACTTCACCGTTATTAATTACGGTTACCGTTTTATTGAAGTTACCTGGGCGACCTGCCGAATTAAATGAAGCTGTTACTTTACCTGTTTTACCTGGCATAACGGGCTCTCTTGTCCAATCTGGAGTGGTGCATCCGCAAGAGGGTTGTACGTTAGAAATAACAACAGGTGTTTTTCCTGTATTCGTGAATTCAAAGCTATACGTGGCAATTGTTCCCTCTGTGATGGTTCCAAAATCATGCTTTTCTTGTTTGAATTTCAAAGCACCTTGCGCGTTCGACGTGAAGGCAAAGCCTAAAACAAGCGCAAATAGGGCGATTAATTTTTTCATATTTAATTTCATTGGTTTTATCTACATTCCAAATCTATAAACAATAAAAGATTTCGACAAGTTTCTTGTCTGGATTCTGTTTGGACGCCGAGGATTTTGTTGTATTTTTACGTGTTTTATAAGACGAAGCAGTTGAATTCATTTACTTTTTCTAATCCTAACCTTTCCTTCGATCCTGCTGCAGTGCTCGAGGACTACCGCCTAGCTGCTATTAGCCGCGCTTGTAGTCTTTTGGTACGAAAAGAGGTCTTTTCTGGTCGGGCGAAGTTTGGTATTTATGGGGATGGGAAAGAGTTATGCCAAATTGCTTTAGCGCGTTCTATGCGTCCAGGTGACTATATCTCCGGTTATTACAGAGACCAGACGATTGGTGCTGCGATAGGGGATTTAACATGGCCACAGTATTTCGCGCAACTATACGGTCATCCGGATATTCAATTTGATCCACATTCAGGTGGACGTCAAATGAATAACCACCACGCCACCCGTTGGTTAGATGAGAATGGCAAATGGCTGGATCAAACGGCTCGTTATAATACTGTGGCTGGAATTTCCTCTACAGCAGGACAAATTCCGCGTTCTTTAGGCATCGCCTATGCCTCTAAAATGTACCGTGAAAGAGTGGATTTAAAAGAGCATGGTGCGCTTTTCTCCAAACATGGTCAGGAAGTATGCTTCACTACCATAGGGGATGCATCCACGTCTGAGGGAATGTTTTTAGAGTGTATTAACGCCGCAGGTGTATTGCAGATTCCTATCGTTTTTTCGGTTTGGGATGATGGGTACGGTATCTCCGTTCCTATTGAGTTTCAAACGACAAAATCCTCCATTTCAAAGGCTTTAGCGGGGTATCAACGTAATGAGCAGGAAAAAGGATTAGAAATCATACAAGTAAAAGCCTGGGATTATCCTGGATTAATGGCTGCCTATAAAAAGGCAGCAGATTTAGCTCGCAAGGACTTTGTTCCTTGCCTAGTTCACGTGGTTGAATGTACACAACCCCAAGGTCACTCCGCGTCTGGTTCACACGAGCGTTACAAATCTGCCGAGCGTTTAGCTTGGGAATTAGAGGCTGATTGCAATGTGCTATTTCGTCAGTGGGTATTATCCCAAAATTTCGCCTCAGAGGAGCAGCTAAAAGCAATCGACGAGGAGGCCATTGTGTTAGCACGTAAATACCAAAAAGAAGCCTTTGCAGCCTATATGGCCTCAGTTGAGGTGGATAAAAAAGGGTTTTTACGCATCGCGAAAAACCTGTTAGATTCCACTAACGAGCCTAGTTTATTACAGCCCATTATCGATGAATTAAATGCCCTTCCTTATCCTATTTTTAGTGATTTAGTGCGGGCAGGTCGCAAGACTTTACGCGCTTTTCGATTCTACCAAGGGCCTGCGGTTAAGTTACTTCGCAAATGGCTTGACGATCTCGAAAAACTAAACAGAAGGCGTTTCAGCTCACACCAAATGAGTGAGTCAGACGAGTCACCTTTGTTGATTGAAGGTGTTAAGCCCACCTATGAAAAAGAACCGTCCTTAGTTGATGGAAGGGAGATTCTAAACAAGGCATTTTCGCAGTTCTTGCAAGATCCACGCGTATTTATCTTAGGAGAGGACGTTGGGAAAATTGGGGATGTGAATCAAACTTTGGCTGGATTACAAGATATCTACGGACCTCTTAAAGTAACCGATACTGGAATCCGTGAAGTTAGTATTGTAGGCCAAGGAATTGGTGCCGCAATGCGTGGTTTGAAGCCTATTGTAGAGATTCAATATTTGGATTACATATTTTATCCTTTCCCTATTTTGTCGGATGATTGGGCCTGTTTGCATTATAGAACGGCTGGAGGACAAAAAGCACCGATGATTCTGCGAACAAGGGGGCATCGTTTGGAGGGAATTTGGCATTCAGGAAGCCCTATGGCCGTTTTAATAAACGGATTACGTGGCGTCCATTTCTGTGTGCCGCGTAATATGACACAGGCGGCTGGGATGTACCGTACGCTTTTAAAGGGCGATGATCCCGGAATTGTGATTGAATGTCTAAATGGTTACCGCTTAAAAGAACCGATGCCGTCCAATTTAACGGAAATAGAGGTGCCTTTAGGTATCCCAGAAATACTGCGTGAGGGGACGGATATTACGGTGGTAACGTATGGTTCGATGTGCCGTATCGTGATGGAGGCGGCGGAGACTTTAGCGGGATTAGGAATCTCTGTGGAAGTGATTGATGCCCAGACTTTATTGCCTTTTGATCGCCATCACAGCATTTTAGCCTCGATCCAAAAAACGCACCGTGTTATTTTTGCAGATGAGGATATGCCAGGAGGCGCATCTGCCTACATGATGCAAGAGGTGCTTGATAAGCAAGGGGCCTTCACCTGGTTAGAAAGTCCCGCTGTTTGTATCGCGGCGACGGCTCACCGTCCTGCCTACAGCTCAGATGGGGATTATTTCTCCAAACCAAATACGGAGAATATCGTAGATGCTGTTTATGAAATTATGCGCGAATCAGATCCATTAACTTACCCAGCCATTTATTTTTAAATGAGACCTTATTTTCAGGCTATTTGGGAGGGAATACAAAGCACTCGAAAGGGGATGGCTTTGACGTGGAAGCATGCCTGGGCGGCGCGTAACCAGCGCAGTGTACAAAATGTCCAAGATCCTGATTATTTTAATCAAAAGGCTGGTATTGTTACGCTTCAATATCCGCAGCAGCAAATACCTACTCCAGTTAACGGGCGCTACCAATTACACAATGAGATGGATGATTGCATCGTCTGTGATAAGTGTGTGAAAGTATGTCCGGTGGATTGCATCGAAATCGATCCGATTAAGGCGACGGGTTTAGTGGGAACCGCATCGGATGGTTCGCCCATTCGCCTTTATGCTGCTAAATTCGATATCGACATGTCTAAATGCTGCTTCTGCGGCCTTTGTACTACGGTTTGCCCAACAGAGTGCTTGACAATGACCTCGGAGTATGATTTTTCGGTCTTTGATGTAAAAGAACATAACTTTGAATTTGCGAATTTGACTCCAGAGCAAGCAGCTGAAAAACGTGCACTGTACGAGCAATTTGTAGCAGAGAAGGAAGCTGCAAAAGAAGCAGCGAAAACGGCATTACCTACCGAAGCGCCGACTGCTGAATCAACAGAAGAAAAACCTGCGACTCCTAAACCTGCCTTCAAACCCGCTTTCAAGCCTAGTTTTAAACCGAAGCCTAAACCTGACTCAGAATGAGCCCACTAGTTCTTGCTTTCTTGGTATTAGCCTTATTGACATGCGGAAGTGCGTTGTCAATGGTGTGGACGAAGAATTTGTTGCATGCGGCTTTGGCAATGTTCTTAACGATGCTTGGTTTGGCCGGATTGTACGTTTTAGCTTTTGCGGATGTATTAGCGGTCGCGCACTTGTTAGTGTATGTGGGAGGGGTACTTATTCTGATACTTTTTGGGATTATGTTAACCAATCAAACGGATGCAAAAACAGGCAAGAATCATTTGATGACACGCGAATCCAATCGATTATTACCCATATCTCTTGGATTATCCTTTTTCTTAGGCCTTTTCTGGTTATTTACCAAAGGTCCTTGGGTGAATAATTTGCCAGTAACAGGTGATTCTAAATTGAAAGAAGTTGGCCTGGGACTATTGACCGAATATGCCTTCCCTTTCGAACTTGCTGGGGTATTTTTATTGATTGCCTTGATAGGCGCCACGTTTGTTGCGAAAAGCCATGACTGATATTCCTGTGATCTATTTCTTGTGGGTTTCTGCCTTTCTGTTTGCGACAGGATTATCGATATTGCTGTTGAAGAAGAATACGATTTTCGTTTTAATGGGAATCGAATTAATCTTGAATGCGGCTAATCTGAATTTAGTGGCCTTTTCGAAAAATGATCCGTCTCTACAGGGATTGTATCTGGGCATTTTTGTGTTAGTCGTAGGCGTTTGCGAGATGGCGATTGCGTTAGCGATTGTATTGCAGGTTTATCGCAACTACCGCGCCATCGAGGTGGATCAGTTTACGTCCGAATACTAGAGGTTTTCTAATTGCTTTTTGAATTTGAGGGCTTTCATTTTGCCTAAGACTTTGGCCAAATCCTCTTCCGACGCTTCCTTCAGCTGCGCCACCGTGCCAAAAGCTTTCAATAATTTAGCCGCCGTCAATTTCCCGATCCCATCCATCGTCTCTAACTGCGACACAATAAAATGCTTGCTTCGCTTATTTCGATGTGCCGTAATCCCAAACCGGTGCGCCTCATCCCGCAACTGCTGAATCAGCTTCAGCGACTCCGATTTCTTATCTATATACAAGGGTAAACTGTCCTCTGGAAAATAAATCTCCTCTAAACGCTTTGCGATGCCAATAATGGGGATTTGTCCATACAATCCGATCGCTTTCAAGGCATCGCATGCAGAACTCAACTGGCCCTTACCTCCATCGACGATAATCAGGTCGGGTAATTCTGCCTCTTCCTCTAGTAGTCGAGTATATCTGCGGGTTATTACCTCGTACATCGTGGCGAAGTCATCTGGACCTTCGACGGTTTTAGGAGTGAAGGTGCGGTAATCTTTTTTAGAGGGTAAGGAATTTTTGAAACAGACCATCGCGGAGACGGGATTCGTGCCTTGTAAGTTCGAATTATCAAAACATTCGATATGTTTAGGTAGATTAGTCAGGCGCAAATCATTTTTCAATTTGATCATCACGCGCATCTTACGATCTCCACCACTTTCCTCCGCTGCTTTTCGGTCTGCCTTTTCTTTTCGGAAATATAATACATTCTTCAGAGACATATCTAACAGCTTCCGCTTGTCTCCTTGACTCGGAAGTGTATTTTTAGCACCCTCGAATTCGATGGACATGGGGATGTTCGTGATAATTTCTTTGGCCTTACTTTGAAACTGATCCCGCTTCTCCCAAATCAACATCGTCAACAACTCCGCCTCATCCTCCTCTAATTTCTTTTTTACTTCCCAGGTTTGCGACTGCAAAATCGTCCCATTAATAACCTTCATGAAGTTAATATAGGCTAAAGACTCGTCCGACACCATTGAAAACACATCTACATCGTGGATCGACGGATTCACGACGGTAGACTTAGCCTGGAAGTTTTCTAGCAATTGCCATTTCTCTTTCCATTCCTGCGCCTGCTCAAAAGCCATCCGCGCGGAGGCCTCTTGCATCTGGGAAATAAAAAAGGTCTTTGCCTTCTGGTAGTTCCCCTTCAAGATCTGCGAGACCTGGTCAATGTACTCCATATAGCGAGCCTCCTGCTCTAGACCTTCACAAGGCCCTTTGCAATTCCCTATATGGTATTCTAAACAAACTTTGTATTTCCCTGCCTCTACGTTAGCCTCCTTTAAATTCAACGCACAGGTTCGCAATGGATACAGCTGGTGCAGCATTTCAAGCAAGGCGTTCATTAATTTAGGGTTCGCATATGGACCAAAAAACGTGCCCAATGCATGGTTAATTCTCCTTTCTGTAATTAAGCGAGGAAAACGCTCTCGGGTTAAACAGATAAATGGATAAGTCTTGTCGTCTCGTAATAAGATATTATACTTAGGCTGAAACTGCTTGATGAGCGTATTTTCCAAAAGCAGTGCATCAAATTCCGAATGAACTATGGTAAACTCAAGCTTTCGGATTTGAGAAACCAGTCGCCTAGTCTTGTTATCCTTCCCTTTCGTATTCGTGAAATAGGAGCTAACCCGGTTCTTTAAATTCTTCGCCTTCCCTATGTAGATAATGGTTCCGCTTTCATCAAAGTAGCGGTAAACCCCTGGATCTTCAGGCAGGGTAGGGAGAACAGATTTAGGGTCAAAGTGAGACATAGGCCAAAATTAAACAAAAATATCTTCTTTGCATTTTTTGTAATTATCCAAGGTGGCAGCTTCTGATTTTACTTGCTTTACACAAAGGTTAACGAAGGATTACGGCAAGGTAAAACCGAGACAAAATCCTCAATTCTGCCGACCAATGATCTCTCCATTATTGTATTCAATTGATCAAATAGCCCCCCTGAGCACGCATTAAGAGAATACTTCTATTTAAAATAAAAAAAATGAAAAAATATCGAGTAAAAACTTGTGCAGGTTGTAAGAATTGGACATATTTGGTCGTATGTAATAGTGTAGCATAGTTAAGAGAGGTATTCTATTTCCGAATTGATATCTGGACCGTGTTGTATTATTTAAAGAATTTGTTTGACTTACAAACCTATTTAAAAGCTTAAAATGAATTATCAACCATTATCAGAAAGGAGGCCTATCGAACATTAACACATGAAACCTAAAATTTAATTTAAAAACTAACTTAATCTTTATTATGAAAAACAATTTTTACCAAAGTCTACGAAGCTTTCTTTTGCTAGCGATAGTGATGCTAGGAAGCTTTTCGTCATTTGCCCAAGACCGCAAGGTTACAGGTAAAGTCTCTGGGACAGATTCTCAGGGAATTCCGGGTGTGAGTATCTTAGTAAAAGGAACTAACACGGGAGCTACTACAGATGTTAATGGTGCATTCTCTGTAACTGTTAAATCTGGATCAGCTGTTTTAAATATTTCAGCTGTAGGCTATAAGTCTCAATCCATTACGGTAGGTTCTCAATCTACTATCAATGTTACTCTAGCAGAAGATAATTCCCAGTTAGACGAAGTAATCGTAACAGGTTACTCAGTGACTAACAAGAAGGAATCTACAGCTGCTGCTTCTATCGTTAAAGCGAAGGATTTGCAAATCGCACCTTCAGGTAACGTAGAGCAACAATTACAAGGTCGTGTAGCCGGTGTTACTTTGATCACGAACGGACAGCCAGGTACGAACAGTATCATCCGTGTACGTGGTTTTGGTGCATTTGGTGGTAACGAACCATTGTATGTAGTGGATGGGGTTCCAGTAGGATCTACTGATTTCCTTTCTCCAGATGATATCGAGTCTACTACTGTCTTGAAAGATGCAGCAGCAGCTTCTATCTATGGTGCTCGTGCAGCGAACGGTGTAATCGTTTACACAACTAAGCGTGGTGCGCGTAATAAAGGTATCACTGTTACTTACGATGGATTGTACGGTGGTACAGATCCAAACGTAGGTGGTGTTCCAGCGATGTTAACTCCACAAGAGCAAGCTGATTGGACTCACGTAGCATACCGTAACAATGCGGCAGCTAACGGAACAGCAGTAGCTTATACTCACCCTCAATATGGTAATTCAGCTCAGGCTACATTGCCTACTTATTTGCACTTTAATGGCGCAAATGGCGTGAACTCAGGTGATATGGCTGCAGCTCAAGCTGCATTCGCTGCGAATCCATTAACGACTTTCGTAATTAAAACAAATAAAGCGGGAACGAACTGGTATGATGAAATCACCCGTTTCGGTACTACGATGCGTCACTCACTTGGAATCTCTGGAGGTTCTGATAAGGGTCGTTTTTATTTAGGTTTGTCAGGTCAAGAACAACAAGGTATCTTGTTAGAAAATGACTTCAAGCGTTATTCAGGCCGCTTCAATTCTGAATTTGATTTAGGAAAGAAAGTGCGTGTAGGTGAGAACTTACAGTTCACGTACCGTTCCGTTCGTGGTCAAGCAGGTGGTAATGGTGGTTTAGGTATTGCTGGTGATGAGTCAGTAATCTTATCTGCTTACCGTATGCCTACAGCCATTCCAGTATTCGATGAATTTGGTAGCTACGCTTCTACGAAAGCAGCTGGTTTTAACAACCCTCGTAACCCAGTTCGTCAAATTATGCGAAATAACTTAAACGATAACAACTACAATGCAAACGCATTTGGTAACGTTTATGTAGAGTATGAGCCAATCAAAGATTTAATTATTAAATCGTCAATTGGTGGTCAATACAATGGATCTGCGTTTAAAAACTACAACTATAAGTATTTAGGTGATTCAGAGCCAGAGGCATCGGATTCATTTAGTGAAGGCTCAAACTACGTGTTCTCTTATGTATTCACTAATACTGCGGCATACAAATACAAGTGGAGAAAACACGGTGTAAATGTATTAGTAGGCATGGAGGCATTGAACACAGGAGCTGGCCGTAGCATTTCAGGTTCTGGTATCAACCCATTCTCAATGGATACGGATTTCGTTACATTGAATGCGGTACAATCACCAGTAGTTAACTCAAGTTTATTCTCAGGGGTTAATTTCTACTCTTTATTCTCTAAGTTAGACTATAACTTTAATGAGAAGTATTACTTAACGGGAGTTGTTCGTCGTGACGGATCATCTCGTTTTGGTTCGCAAAATCGTTATGGTATCTTCCCTGCATTCTCTGCAGCTTGGAGAGTTACGTCTGAGGAATTCATGAAAGATCTTCCTGCTATCTCTGATTTAAAAATCCGTGGTGGTTGGGGTTTAATGGGTAACTCGAATAACGTAGACCCTGCAAACCAATACTCACTATACGCGGCTAACCGTGGTAACTCATTCTACCCAATCGATGGTCAATCTTCTGGCGCGAACGAAGGATACTACCGTTCTCGTATCGGTAACTCTGCTGCTAAGTGGGAGACCTCAGAAACAATGAACATTGGTTTTGATGCGACTCTTTACAATGGTAAGTGGGAAATCGTTTTAGATGTTTGGAGAAAAGATACACGTGATTTATTGTTCAACGTGCCTCTTCCTGCGGTAGTAGGACCATCTGCTTCTGCACCAGCAGTAAACGTAGCGAAAATGCGTAACCAAGGTATTGACTTCCAAATCATTAACCGTGGTAACATTACTTCAGATTTGAAATATGAATTAACATTCAATAACTCATTCTTGAAGAACGAAATCGTTGAATTTGCACCTGGAATCACTAACTTGACAGGTGGAGCCTTCCGTGGAATTACACCAGTACGTATGGAAATAGGTACATCTTTATCTTCATTCTATGGTTACAAAGTGATTGGATACTTCAACTCAGCTGCTGAGGTTGCATCTGCTCCTGCTCAATCAGGTGCGGGTGTTGGTCGTTTCCGTTATGCGGACATGAATGGAGATGGTAAAATCACTCCAAGTGACCGTACATACTTAGGTTCACCAGTTCCTACTTACACAGGTGGTATTAACGTAGGTTTAACATACAAAGATTTTGAATTCGCAACCTACTTATATGCGTCTGCTGGAAACAAAATTTGGAACCAATCTAAGTGGTTTACAGACTTCTTCGGAACGTTTGAAGGATCAGGAAAAGGTGAGCGTGCGAAGCAATCTTGGACGCCAGCTTTAGGTAATTCTGCAGCTGCTCCTATTTGGGAATCTGCTTCTAACCTATCTACATCTGCAGCAGAAAACTCTTGGTATGTAGAAGATGGAGATTACATCCGTATTCAAAACATCTCTTTAGGATATAACATTCCTAAAGCATATACCTCTAAGTTAGGTATCAAGCGTGCGAAATTTACTTTATCTGCTAACAACATCTTTACACTTACTAAATACAAAGGTTTAGATCCAGGTGTAGGTGGAGCTGCGGATACAGGATTTGGTATCGATGTGGGTAACTACCCAGTGACTCGTTCATTCAACGCATCTATCAACTTGACTTTCTAAAACATAAAGTCCACACTGTTAGTTATATAACATTATTGACAAATAAGAAAATGAAAAATAATCAGATTTTTAAGCGAATCGCTTTAGTGAGTGTGTCAGCTCTGACGTTGACCTTCGCTTGTAAGGATCAGTTTTTAGAAGTTCCGCCTACCGCCTCTTTGGCACAAGCGCAGTTATCTTCTAAGGCTGGCGTAGAAGGTGCCTTAATTGGTGCTTACGCTCAGTTAGCTGCAAAAGGATACTCTCGTCTTGCAGCAG